>JABEBX010016026.1_pt1 | contig 48154 bp, 41 predicted proteins | sample 7245971 | NCBI WGS metagenome assembly JABEBX01 (sample SAMN14506365, study PRJNA622280) | hot springs metagenome | biome: hot spring [ENVO:00000051]|acidic hot spring [ENVO:00002120]; feature: spring [ENVO:00000027]|sediment [ENVO:00002007]; material: sediment environment [ENVO:01001048]... | reverse complement strand
TAGATGAGCAGGAACAGGCCCGCGGCGATGCCCGCCCCGGCGGTACTCAGGGGGAAAAAGAAGAGCGGTAGCGCGTACACAGTGAAAACCACGCTATCGGGGAGGCGAAAGGTCACGATGCAGCTCCGGAGGAAGGGATGTTCATGAATGAAACGGCGGCATCATAGGCCGCTTCGGGACTGCCGGCCACCAGGATCCGCGTCCAGGCATGATGATGGTAATGGACGGAATTGGGAAAGTTGAACAAGGCCAGGGTGGGAACACCCATGGCTACGGCCATGTGATAGGGGCCGGAGTCGCTGGAGATAAAGAGTTTGCACCGGGCGATGGCCCCCGTCAGGGCGGAGAGGGTGGTCTTTCCCGCCAGGTCGAGGATGTCGGTGCCATTGCCCCAGAGGCGACGATAGCTGTGCACGAAGGCGGTGTTGACGGGTGCTTCGAAGGGGGCTCCGGTGAGGAGAAGGCGATGGGGATGGCTTTGGGCCAGCCGTCCCAACCACTGGACAAGGGTTTCGAGATCCGGCCTTTTGGCCGCCGCATCCGCCGTCCCACAACCGATATTGAGACCGATCACCGGCCGCTCGCCGGACCATTGGCCCGAGATTTCCTGACGGAGGGCGCGGCCCCCGGCGGTCTCTTGGAGCAGGATGGCTTGGCCATCGCGGGCGATGCCCAGGGCCGCCAGGGCGGCAAAGTCCCGCTCCGTGTAATCCATGGGCCAGTCAAGGCCCTGCTGAGCGGCGTAGCGGCGCAGGCCCGGGGCGGCGCGGTCGTAGAGCAGGCCGCGTCCGGGCACCTCCGCCACCCCCACCGTGGGCGCGCCGCTGTGCCGCCGGGCCCAGCGGGCTACGAGGGCGGTTTCCAGGCCATGGGGCTCATGGTCGATGATGAGATCGGGCTGGATTTGCGCGGCAATTCTCCTCACCTGGGGTAACAGACGCCGCCAGCTTGCGGGTCCCACGCCACGCATGCCGAGGAAGCGGCCTTCGCGTATGGGCAGGAAGTGGGCGCTGGAGAGCAGGAAATGTTCGCGGATGAGGTCTTCGCTGGGATAGCCCGGCCAGCGGGTCAGAAAGAGCAGATGCAATTCCGCCTCGGGCCAGCGCCGTTTGAGCACGGCCCAGGCGGCGGAACTGCGCAGGATGTCGCCGATCCCGGCGCTGTGGGACTTTATGAGGAGGATGCGGCGCGGCGAGGCGGGCAGGGGACGGGACATTGGCGCTATAATCAATCCGTTCCGGTCACGACGATGTCTGGATAGTAAAAAGCGTCTATCGACTGCACACGGACCTTCATGTCCGCGATAAAAAACTCCCAGAAGGGTTCCTTGTGCTGGCCGAGCAGCACCGCCAGGTTACGCACGATGGCGTTATGGCGCAACTTCGCTCCGGCCATGGCATAGACCTGCCCCGCTACATACTCATGGCGGATTTCGGATCGTTGTTCGCCTTCCAGGTATTCTTGCACGGGCGACGGTGTCACCAGGGCGGCTTTCATGGCTTTCTCTCCAGGGGGATTCCCCGCAAACATCCTAAATATATCATAAAATTCCGGCTATTGGCTGTCATCGTCCCAGGGCCGCGAGAAAGTCGCGGGCGATGGCGTCGGCGTCGAAGCACTCGGCGTGGGCCGGCCCGGCGGCGGCGAGTTGCTGGCGCAGGGTAGGGTCACTGGCGAGACGCAGGAGGGCATCGCACCAGGCATCGCTGTTGCCGGGAGGCAGCAGCAGGCCCGTTACGCCATCCGCGAAGCTCTCCGGAATGCCGCCCATTGCGGCGCCGAGCACCGGGGTGGCGCAGGCCTGGGCCTCCAGGCAGACACGGCCGAAGGTGTCGGGCTCGATGGAGGGCAAGGCCAGGACGTCCATGACGCTGTACCAGGGGGTAACCTGTTCCTGCCAGCCCATGACGTGCTGCCAGGGGCGATCCGCCAGGCGGGCGCGCAATTCCGCTTCATGGGCGCCGCCACCGATCCATAGTCCTTGTACCCGCGCATCCTGGGCGTGGGCTGCGTCGATGGCGTCGGCAAGAATGAAAATGCCCTTGCCGCGATGCCAGGCCCCCACGAAACCCGCCAGCAAGGCCTCATCCCCGATGCCCAGGCGCTCCCGCCATTGCCGACGGATTCCGTCATCGCGCTGGTAATCGCCAAGGGCCAGGGGATTGGGCAGCATCTCCACGCGCTCGCCCGGCAGGCCTTGGGCGATGAGGCGCCCGCGCAGGTAGGCGGAGATGGCGAAGAGGCGTAAAGGCCAGCGGGAGAGGAGCCAACGGGTGCTGGGCCGAAGGCGCAGGTCCATGTGGCGGAACAGCGCCAGGGGTACGCCCTGGGCACGGCTGAGGAGGGCCAGTGGCCAATATTCCTTGCTGAAACTGCCCACCACCCAGTCCGGGCGGGTGTGGCGCAGGGCGGACTGCACGGCACGGACGCCACCGGGATCGGCACTATTGCGAAATTGCCCCGGATGCAGCACGACACCGGTGCCGAGCAGGGCCGCGGCAATCCGGCCTTGGGGATGAGCGACGGCATGGACCTCGGCGCCGATACCAACCAGGGCTTGGCTCAAGGTGATCATGTGCGTTTCCGTACCGCCGCCGCCGGGGTTGGTACCCACCCACAGGAGACGCATCAATGCCGGTCCTCGTGGGGAGTCAGGATCTGCAAGGGGAAGACATGGGGGGCGTGATGGCCACCTACCAAGACCCGAGGCAGATCGAAGAGGTCCATGCCCGGCCGGGCGCGGCCCCGGCGCACCGTGACGGCACCCTGGAATCCGGCCCGCTGCACCGCGTCCCGCTCCCGCCCCCCGGCCGCCCCGTAGGGATAGCAGAATTGCGTGACGGCAATCCCCAGGAGGTCTTCCAGTTCCTGCCGGGAGCCGGCCACCTCGTCGTCCAGGGTTCGCGCATCCACTTCCGGCAAGCGCGGGTGATACCGGCTGTGGGCGCCGATCTCCATGCCTCCGGCCAGCCATTCCCGCAGTTCGCCGGCATCCATGAGGGCCTTGCGCAGGCCCAGTTGCTCCGCATCCCAATGGTTATAAGCGCCCACTGCTCCGCTCACGACATAGCAAGTAGCGGTAAAACCATGCCGTTGCAGGACAGATAAGGCATTTTCCAGGTTGTCCCGGTAGCCGTCATCCAGGGTGATGACGGCTATCTTGCCTTCCTGTTCCCCACGCAAGTAGGGCATGGCATGAGACATGGACAGCCCGCGATAGCCCAGCAGGCGCAGCAAGGCCATCTGCCGCGCAAAGCGCTGCGGAGATACATAGAGCCCGCGCAGCCCCACGCCCTTCGGCGCCGCCGCGATATTGTGGTACATCAGGATGGGGATAGGATTCACGCCGGGGGGTCGAGATGGACGGTGCCGCGCACGACATAGGTCTTTTTATCCTGGGATTCATGATAAATCCGCGCCAGCATCTCGCCCAGTACGCCCGTGTTGAGGAACTGCAGGCCCGCCAGGAAGAACAGCACACCGGCAATGAGCATGGGCCGGTCGGCAATCTCCACGCCCAGGGCGAATTTGATGATGAAGAGGTAGAGCAGCATCAGCGACCCCAGGCTGAGGAAGCCCAGGCCGATGGTGCCGAAAAAATGCATGGGCCGCTGGCTGTAGCCCAGAAAGAATTTGACGAAGAGGAGATCCACCAGTACCCGGAAGGTGCGGGTGATCCCGTATTTGCTTTGCCCCGCCCGGCGCGGGTGGTGGCGTACGGGCATCTCGACGATGCGGTCGGTATAGGTCAGGGTGGCCAGCCAGGCGGGGATGAAACGGTGCATCTCGCCATAGAGGCGCACGCCCTTGAGGACCGAGGCGCGATAGGCCTTGAGGGTGCAGCCGTAGTCGTGCAGCCAGACGCCGGTGATGCGGCGGATGAGGCGGTTGGCGACGCGCGACGGGATCTTGCGCAGCAAGAGTCCGTCCTGACGGTTTTTGCGCCAGCCTGCCACCACGTCCAGGTCTTCGGCCAGGAGGCGCTGGGCCAGGGGGAGGATGTCCTGGGGATCGTTCTGCAGATCTCCGTCCAAGGTCACGATGACCTCGCCCCGGCTGGCATCGATGCCGGCCTGCATGGCCGCCGTTTGCCCGAAATTGCGCTGCAGATGGATGATCTTGAACTGTTCCCCGCGCTGTTCCGCCTCCCGGTCCAGGGCGGCCGAGCTGCCGTCACGGCTGCCGTCATCGACGATAATGATCTCGACATCGGCAGTGCCCAGGGCAGCGGCGAGGGCCGCACAGAGGGGACTGACATTGCCGATCTCATTGTAGAGGGGGATCACGACGGAAATTTGTGGCATGGACATTCCTGGCAAGATTTGTTCCATTCTATCCTAATGGGCCGGAACTGGTCATCCATGCCGCGCCATAGGCGCGCGCGCTGGCGGCAGGGTCCTGGCTCTCCAGGATGCCCGACAACACCGCCACGCCCGCCGCCCCGGCCTGCCGTGCCGCGGCCACCCGTTCCGGAGTGATCCCCCCCAGGGCCAGGAGCGGGAGGCTGCTGGATTGCGCCAACGCAGCAAAGGTATCCACACCCAGAGGCTTGGCATCGGGATGGGTGGCGGTGGCAAAGAGAGGGGAGAGGAAAGCATAGCCTGCCCCCAGCCGGGCCGCTTTGTCCAGGCAAGCGGCATCGTGGCAGGAAACGCCAAAGGGACGGGGTATGCCCCCCTCTTCGCCCCATTCCTCCAGGGCACTTTGGGTCAGATGCAGGCCATGGCTGCGGAGCTCGGGCAAGGCTTCCGGGCTGTTGAGAAAGACCTGCGCGCCGCGTTCCGCGGCGACTTCGCTCAGGCGCAGAAATTGGGTGCGCAGGGTCCGGTCGGGCCGTTCCTTGAGGCGCAGGACGATCCATCTCAGACCGCCAGCCATAGCCGCCGTCAGCGCCGGGAGCAATTGACCGCTGGGGAGCCGCTGGGGGTCCGCAATGAGGCAGAGGGGCGGCTGCGGGAGTTTTTCCGCCAATAAACCGGCGATGATGGGGCGGTTGGCAGGTAAAAAGGGCAGGCTGGCCAGGTCTTCCGGGTCTAGCCAGCGGATCTCCTGCCCCTCCCGGCCATGGGCCTCGCCCTCCCAGTTGATCACCCGGAATAGGTGCAGGCGCACCGTGCGTTGGCTGTAGGCGAAGTCCATTACCCGCCAGGGGCTGGCGGCGCGCACCTCGATGCCCAGTTCCTCGCGCAACTCCCGTACCAGGGCCGCCGCGGGGCTTTCACCGGCTTCGATCTTGCCGCCCGGAAATTCCCAGTAGCCCGGCCAGGGCTTGCCTTCCGGACGCAGATCCGCCAGCACCTGGCCCTGGGGGGCCTGGAGGATGCCGGTGGCGACGGGAACGATGGACGGCATCAACTGCGATAATCGGCGTTGATGCGCACGTAGTCGTGGGAAAGGTCGCAGGTCCAGATGTGTTCCTCCGCCGTACCGCGTCCCAGGTCCACCCGAATGGGGATTTCCGTCGCGGCCATCACCGCCTGACCCGCCGTTTCGCGGTAGTCGGGATCCCGGGCGCCGTCCCGGACGATGCGCAGTTCCCCGAGCCAGATTTGCACCTTTTCCACATTCAGATCGTCAATGCCGGCGGCACCGATGGCGGCCAGCAATCGTCCCCAGTTGGGATCGGAAGCAAAAAAGGCGGTCTTGATGAGGGGCGAATGGGCCATCCGGTAGGCCACCTTCAGGCATTCTTGAGGATCGCGGCCGCCCGCGACGGTAATGGGGATGAATTTCGTCGCGCCCTCTCCGTCGCGAACGATGGCCTGGGCGAGCTGCAGGGCCACCACCTCCACGGCCGCTGCCACCCGGCCGTAGGCAGGGTCCTGGGGGGTGCGGATGGGGTCCATGGCCGCCTTGCCGGTGGCCATGAGGATACAGGCGTCGTTGGTGGAGGTGTCGCCATCCACGGTGATGCGATTGAAGGAGCGTTCCACGGCGTCGCGCAGGCAGCGCTCCAGGGCCAGTCCCTGCAAGGGAGCGTCGGTGGCGATGTAGGCCAGCATGGTGGCCATGTCCGGACGGATCATGCCCGAACCCTTGGCAATGCCGGTGACGGTGAAATGCACCCCATCCAGGGCAACCCGGACGGAATAACCCTTGGCTACGGTGTCCGTGGTCATGATGGCCGTGGCGGCCTCGATCCAGGCATCGGGGCGCAGGCGGGCGGCGCAGGCGGGGAGGGCCGCGCCGATCCGCTCGGCCAGGGGCGCCACCTCGCCAATGACCCCCGTGGAAAAGGGGAGCACTTCCTCGGGACGACAGCCCAGCGCTGCCGCGACGATGCGGCAGCTTTCCTCGGCCGCCGCCATACCCTCGGCACCGGTGCCGGCATTGGCATTGCCGGTATTGATGAGCAGCGCCCGGACGGTACCCCGGGCCAGATGCCGCTCGGCAACGATGACCGGTGCCGCGCGGAAGCGGTTGCGGGTAAAGACCCCGGCCACCGCCGTGTCCGCTTCCAGGGCGATGAGGGTCAGGTCCTGGCGGCCGGCGTAGCGGATGCCCGCCGCAGTGGTGCCGAGCCGAATTCCGGAGATGGGGTCCAGGTGCTGCGGGGCGGAGATGCCGATGGCCATGGGGAGTCCTTTTGCCTAATCCAGGCGACCGCAACAGTGCTTGTATTTTTTGCCGGAGCCGCAGGGACAGATCTGGTTGCGGCCGATCTTGGAGCCGGTAACGGGAATGGCCTTCATGGGATCCGCAGGATCTGCAGCCTCTGCCAAGGGATCGGCGGCGGCGATATCGGGGTGGGAAAAGAGCAGTGTCTGCCCTTCCTGGCCACCTTCTCCCAGGGCGGCGAGCTCGGCCTCGGTGCTCACATGGAGCTTGGAGAGGGATTCGATGACCTCCATGCGCACCCGTTCCAGCATGGCGTTGAAAAGGGCGAAGGCCTCGCGCTTGTATTCCTGCTTGGGATTCTTCTGGGCGTAGCCGCGCAGATGAATGCCCTCCCGCAGGTGGTCCATGCTCGCCAGATGGTCCTTCCACTGGCTGTCCAGGACCTGCAACATGATGGCCTTTTCAAAGTGGCGCATGACCTCGGCACCGATGAGGGCCTCCTTGGCCACATAGCTGCCCAGGGCCGCGTCGAGAATGCGGCTGCGCAGGCCCTCGAAGCCCAGACGATGATCCGCCGCCAGCCATTCCTGCACCGGCAGTTTCAGGCCAAAGACCCGGTCGATGGCCTGTTCCAGGCCCTCCAGATCCCACTGCTCTTCCATCACCCCGGCCGGGGCGTAGTCCTCCAGGATGGCCCCCAACACGTCCTCGCGCAGGTTGACAATGGTGGCGCTGATGTCGCCGGCGTCCATGAACTCGTTGCGCTGCTGATAGATGATCTTGCGCTGTTCATTGGCCACATCGTCGTATTCCAGCAATTGCTTGCGGATGTCGAAATTACGGTTTTCCACCTTGCGCTGGGCATTTTCGATGGCCTTGGTGACCCAGCTATGCTCGATGGCCTCGCCCTCCTGCATGCCCAGACGCTGCATGAGCGTGCCCAGGCGGTCACTCCCGAAGATGCGCATGAGGGGGTCTTCCAGGGAGAGGTAGAAGCGGGTGCTGCCGGGATCCCCCTGGCGACCGGCACGGCCACGGAGCTGGTTATCGATGCGCCGCGACTCGTGGCGTTCCGTGCCCACGATATGCAGACCGCCGGCGGCGATGGCGGCGTCGTGCAGGGCTTGCCAACCGCCTTTCAATGCCTCCACCTGGCGGCTTCGCTCCGCTTCGTCCAGGTCGGGGTTGGCCAGGACCATGTCCACCTGATGCCCCACATTGCCGCCGAGGACGATATCGGTGCCGCGGCCCGCCATGTTGGTGGCGATGGTGACCGCCTTGGTCTTGCCGGCCTGGGCGATGATTTCCGCCTCCCGTTCATGCTGCTTGGCGTTGAGCACCTGGTGGGGGACCTTGGCCTTCTTCAGCAGCGCGGAAAGAAACTCGTTGTGCTCGATGGAGGTGGTACCCACCAGAACGGGTTGGCCGCGTTCGTGGCAGTCCTGGATATCGGCGATAATGGCGTTCCACTTTTCCCGGCTGGTCCGGTAGATCAGGTCGGCAAAATCCTTGCGCTGAACGGGGCGGTGGGTGGGGATGACCACCACCTCCAGGCCATAAATCTGATTGAGTTCAAATGCTTCGGTATCGGCGGTGCCGGTCATGCCCGAGAGCTTTTCATACATGCGGAAATAATTCTGGAAGGTGATGGAAGCGAGGGTCTGGTTCTCGTTCTGGACCTGCACCCCTTCCTTGGCCTCCACCGCCTGATGCAGACCGTCGGACCAGCGTCGGCCGCTCATCATGCGCCCGGTGAATTCATCGATGATGCAAATCTCGCCATCGCGGACGATGTAGTCCGTTTCGCGCCGGTAGATGGCATGGGCGCGCAAGGCCTGATTCAGATGGTGGACCAGGGTGACATTGCTGACGTCGTAGAGGTTGCCCTCCCGGAGGAGGCCGTTTTCGACCATGAGCCGCTCGGCCTTTTCGATCCCCTCTTCGGTGAGCAGCACCTGACGGGCCTTTTCATCCACGGTATAGTCTTCATCGGCCTGGAAGTGTTGAATCAGCCGATCGACCTGATAATAGAGGTCGGTATTTTCCTCGGTGGGACCGCTGATGATGAGCGGGGTGCGCGCCTCGTCAATGAGTATGGAGTCCACTTCGTCGATGATGGCATAGTGCAGGCTGCGCTGGACGCGATCGGCCGGGGAGAAGGCCATGTTGTCGCGCAGGTAGTCGAAGCCGAATTCGTTGTTGGTGCCGTAGGTGATGTCGGCGGCATAGGCGGCGCGCCGCTCCTCCGTGGCCAGATCGGAGATGATGGTGCCTACGGAAAGGCCCAGAAAGCGATGCACCCGCCCCATCCACTCGGCATCGCGGCTGGCCAGGTAGTCGTTGACCGTGATGACATGCACCCCCTTGCCGGCCAGGGCGTTGAGATAAGCGGGCAGGGTGGCCACCAGGGTCTTGCCCTCTCCGGTGCGCATCTCGGCGATCCTGCCGTTATGGAGCATATACCCGCCGATGAGCTGCACATCGAAGTGGCGCATCCCCAGTACCCGCCGCGCCGCCTCGCGGACCACGGCAAAGGCCTCGGGCAGGATCTGGTCGAGGTTTTCGCCTTGGGCCAGTCGCGCCTTGAATGCCTCTGTTCGGGCCGCCAGGGCGATGTCGTCCAAGGCGGTGATCTGGGGTTCCAGGTCGTTGATTTGCGCCACCACCGCGCGGGCGTTTTTGATCAGACGGTCATTACGGCTGCCAACGACACGACGGAGTATGGTTCCAAGCATGAGCGGATAAACCTAGGCAAAAATTGCCCATTAACGTAGCATGAATGACCATGAATGATAAGAGTCGGTCTCCATGGCGCTCGATTTCCGGTGAGGCGGCGGGTAATGTGGGCGCAATTTACCGGGAGGGCCTGCGCCTGCGCAAGCGCCAGCCCGCCTGGAATGGCCTGCTGCCCCTGGAGGCGCAGGACCGTACCTGGCTGTTTTCCTGGTCCGGAGGCGTGTTGCGGGTGCTCTGCCAGAGTCCGGTTTGGGTGCCCTGGCTGCGCCGCCATGAGAAAAAGGTCCTCAAGGCCTGGAATGCGGCCTTCCCCGCGGAGGCGGCGGGGCGCATCGAGGCGCTGGTGCGACCCTTGCCGCCGGCACAGGCTGCACGCCCCCTGCGCCGGACCTGGGTGGTGCCACCCAGCGCCCCCCCCGCCCTGCGCGGGGCCGCCGAAGATCTGCCGGGCGAGCTAGCGGCCGCCTTGCGGCGCCTGGCAGATACCCTCGAAGGGCTTCAGGCCGAGGCGGCCGCTGTGGCCTCGACGAAAGAAAAAGGCGCGCGCTTGGCGGAGTAATCCACGAATTCCCAAGCATCCTGGCGCTGCAGAAGGGCGCGCAGCAGGGTGTTGTTGAGGGCATGACCGGATTTGTAGCCGGAGAAGTGCCCCACCAGGGGGTGGCCAAGGAGATAGAGATCGCCGATGGAGTCCAGCACCTTGTGGCGCACGAACTCGTTGGTGTAGCGCAGGCCCTCTTCGTTGAGCACCCGGTAATCGTCGACAACAATGGCGTTGTCGAGATTGCCGCCCAAAGCCAATCCCATGCGCCGCAGAGTTTCCACCTCGCGCATGAAGCCGAAGGTGCGGGCCCTGGCAACTTCCTTGAGGTACGAAGTGCGGGCGAAATCCACCGTCACTTCCTGGCCGCCGTTTTTCAGGACCGGGTGATCGAAGTCGATGGTGAAGCTGACTTTGAAGCCTTCGTAGGGTTCCAGTTGTACCCAGCGGTCGGCGTCTTCGGCGCGCAGGGTCTTGGTGATGCGGATGAAGCGCTTGGGCGCGTTCTGTTCCTCGATGCCGGCGCACTGGATCAGGAAGACGAAGGGGGCGGCACTGCCATCCATGATGGGCACCTCGGGACCGTCGAGGTCGATAAAGGCATTGTCGATGCCCAGGCCGGCGAGAGCGGACATGAGATGCTCGATGGTGGCTACCCGTGCGTCATCCTTGCCGAGGTTGGTGGACAGGCAGGTATCGACCACATGGAGGGGGTCGGCCTTGATCCACGCCCCGCCTTCGAGGTCGCTGCGATGGAAGACGATGCCCGTATTGACGGGGGCGGGGCGCAGGCCGATGTACACCTTCTTGCCCGTATGCAAGCCGATGCCTGTCCCCCAGATCATGTTTTTCAATGTGCGCTGTCGGATCATATGCTATCGCGATCTCCGCGGATCGCCCTCCCGCTGGCTACCTGTAGCTCATACTACAACGGTCTGTTGCCTCGTTACAACTGACCAACCGGTCGGAAGTGTACAGGAATTCGCGCGCACGGACAATGTGTCCATGTCCCCACAGACGGACCTCATGGCGTACCCATAACCCGGGACGGGGTCGGCCCGGTACGGGAGGGACCATAGCTTAATTGCCGTTGATGGCGTTTTTGATTTGCGGCAGGGCGGCGCCCACACCGGCACCCACGGCACCGCCCACCGCCGCCCCGACCGCAGGATTGCCGCCGGCTACGGCACCCAGCACCGCGCCGCCCGTGGCCCCGATGGCGCCGCCGCTGACCGCCCGTTGCTGGGTCGGGGTCATATTGGCGCAGCCACTGGCCAGGGCAAGCACGGCGGCACCGAGGACTAGAGAAGAACTCTTTTTCATGACCTTGCCTCCTTCTATTGATCTTGCTCCAACGCTCCCATTCCTAAAATGGGGGTGGGGCGCGAAAAAACAAGACCAGGGGGCGCCCCAAAATGATGCCGAGGATGTTACAATCATGCTTCTATCCTGTGGCATGCCTCTCTTCCGGATATGGACTGGGCACGCAACTCACTGAGAAAGGAATGCACCATGGCTACCCCAAGCAGCAAAAAAACCCTGATGACCCTGTATTCCACTGGCGATTGTGTCTACGCCCATCGGGTCCGCTTTGTCCTGGAAGAAAAGGCGATGGAGTACCAGACCATTGATGTGGACCTGGCCAGGAAGCCGGAGGACCTGGCGGAGCTCAATCCCTACAGCCAGGTCCCGACCCTGGTGGATCGGGATCTGGCCATTTATGAGTCGGTGCTGGTGATGGAGTACCTGGATGAGCGCTTTCCGCACCCCCCCCTGATCCCGGTGGATCCCATCTCCCGCGCCAAGGTGCGTCTGGCCTTGCTGCGCTTCGATCGGGACTGGTTTGCACCCCTGTTCCAGCCGGGTTTCTCCCCGGCCCAGGTGGAGGCGACCAAGGAGGTGGTGCGCAGCGGCTTTGCGAGCCTGAGCACCATCTTTGCCCAGCAGCGTTTCCTCTTCGGCGAGGAGATGACCATCCTCGACTGCGCCCTGGCTCCCCTCCTGTGGCGTTTGCCGATGCTGGGCATTACCCTGCCGGCGGCGGCGCGGGCGACCACCGTGTACATGGAGCGTCTCTTTGCCCTGGACAGCTTCCAGCGCAGCCTGACCAGCGTGGAAAAGGCCATGCGCTGAGGAGCGCCCCATGACCTTGGCGCAGTTGTCCAGTTTGCCCGAGGGGCTTTTTGCCCGTTGCGCGGCCAGCCCCCAGGGAGTGATTGCCTTGCAACGGGGCGAAGGGGCCTTTGTCCCCATGGGGGCGGCGGATTTTGCCGAAAAGGTGCGGCGCCGGGCCCGCGGCTTGCTCCGTTTGGGGGTCAAGGCCGGCGAGCGGGTGATCCTCATGGCACCCAATTCCGTGGACTGGGCCCTCATGGACTTCGCCATCCTCAGCGTAGGGGCAGTGACGGTCCCCCTTTACCCCAGTTTTGGGGCGCGGGAGATCCACTATGTATTGGGGGATAGTGGTGCCGGACTGGTACTGCTGGAGGGAATGGCCGAGCGGGAGCGCATTGGCGATGGCGGGGTAGCTTGGGGAGTGCCGGCCGATCGGCTCTTGTTGCGCGATGGCGCCGCCGCCCAGACCGCAGGGCTGAGCACTTGGGCCGGGCTGGAGCAGTTGGGGGAAGACGTGCCCGATGCGGATCTCGATGGGCGCCTGCGATCCCTGCGGCGGGACGATCTGGCGACCTTGGTCTACACCTCGGGCACCACCGGCTGGCCTAAGGGGGTGATGCTCAGTCATGGCAATATCCTGAGCAATATCAGCGGCTTTTTGCCGCTGGTACCGCTGCGCCGGGGACAACGGCTCTTGTCCATCCTGCCCCTGTCCCACGTCTTCGAGCGCGGTACCGGCCACTTTGGCGCCTATTTGCTGGGCCTGGAGGTGGCCTATGCCGAACGGCCCGATACGGTGTTGCGGGACATGGCCTTGGCGCGGCCCCATATTCTCATTGCCGTGCCGCGGGTCTTTCAACTGCTGTATGGCCGGGTGCGCCGGGGGGTGGAGGAACGGCCGGGCCTTTTCGGCCGCCTGCTGCGGCATGGTCTCGGCCTGGGGGCGCCCCGGCCGCCGCGGGGTTGGCAGCATTCCCTGGCCCGGGCCCTGCTGATCCGGAGCCTGCGCGCCAAATTGGGTGGGCGCCTGCGTTTTTTCGTGTCCGGCGGCGCCCCGCTACCCGAGGAGATCGGCCGGTTTTTCCTGGATCTGGGCTTGCCCATCGTGGAGGGCTACGGGATGACCGAGGCGAGCCCGGTGATCGCCGCCAATCCCCTTGCGGCCATCCGCCCGGGAACGGTGGGCCGCTTCCTGCCCAATCTCGAAGGCCGCATTGCCGCCGACGGCGAGATCCTGGTGCGCGGCCCTTCCATCATGGCCGGTTATTGGAACAACGAGAGCGCCACCCGCGAGACTCTCGCCGATGGTTGGCTACATACGGGGGATGTGGGCAGCCTCGATGGGGATGGCTATGTGCGGATTACCGACCGCAAGAAGGATCTCATCGTCAATTCGGCCGGGGAGAACATCCCCCCCCAGAAAATCGAGATGCGGCTCATGGCTCAGCCCCTCATTGCCCAGGCGGTGGTGTTTGGCGATCGCCTGCCCTATTTGCTGGCCTTGATCTTTCCCAATGACGAATTGTTGACCGCCCGCCTGGGCCCGACTGCTTCGCCGGCGGCGCGACGGGAACTGCTGCGGGGGGTGATCCAGGATGCCCTGGCGGACCTGCCTTCCTATGAGCAGGTGCGGCGCTTCGCCCTGCTGGATCATCCCCTCAGCGAGGCGGCGGGTGAACTCACCCCCACCCTGAAAGTCAAACGCAACGTGGTCAAGGAAAAGTATGCCGCTGTGCTTGACTCGCTCACGGCGGGTGGCGGTCGGGCGGGATGAGGACCGCAGCGGCTTAGGGGGGTGCGCGTGCAGAAGATACTGATCACCCTGGGCCTGCTGATGGTCCTCCTCGGCCTTCTGTGGCCCTTCCTCGCGCGCCTGGGTGTGGGGCATCTGCCCGGCGATATCCGCCTGGGCCGGCCCGGTTTTCAGGTCTTTATCCCCCTGGGCACCAGCCTGTTGCTGTCCATTCTGGTGTCCCTCCTGCTCACCCTGATCCTGTGGCTCTGGCGGCGCTGAAGCTGCCGGCGGCCCTGGCGCCGGTCCTGCAGGCGGTGGAGCGCGCCGGCGGCCGGGCGCTGGTGGTGGGGGGCGCGGTGCGGGATGCCCTTTTGGGACGGCCGCCCGAGGACTGGGATGTGGAGGTCTATGGGCTGAGCGAGACGCGTCTCGCGGAATGTCTGGCGCCCTTTGGGGTCCACCGGGTGGGGGCGCGCCTGGCGGTCTTTGTCGCGGCCGGCGCGGAATTCGCCCTGCCCCAAGGAAGCGGGCAAGGGGTGGACCCGCATTTGCCCTGGGCCGAGGCGGCCCGCCGCCGGGACTTTACCGTCAATGCCATGGCCTGGGATGCGCGCACGGAAACGCTGCTGGACGCCTGGGGCGGCCAGGAGGATTTGCGGGCCGGGCGCTTGCGTATGGTGGATGCGCGCAGCTTTGCTGATGACCCCTTGCGGGTGCTGCGTGCCGCCCGCTTCACTGGGCAACTGGGCTTTGCCATCCATCCGCTTACGGCCAGTCGCTGTCGCCGCCTGGGGCCGCAATTGGGGCAGGTGGCCGGGGAGCGGGTGCGCAAGGAGTGGGAGGCCATCCTGCTGCGGGGGGTGGATCTGCCCCGGTCCTGGGATGCCCTGCAGGAAACGGGTGCCATTGTGCTTTTTCCGGAGTTGCGGGCCTTGCAGGGGGTTCCCCAGCGCCCGGATGCCCACCCCGAAGGCGATGTCTGGATCCATACCGGCCGGGTCCTGGCCGCTGCGGGGCGTTTGCGGCGCGGCCAGCGGGAGCGTGATTTGGTCTTGATGCTCGCGGCCCTGCTCCATGACCTGGGCAAGGCCATGGTGACCCGCCGCGATGCCCAAGGCCGTTGGCGGGCCTTAGGGCATGAGCAAAGCCTGGTCCCCGCCCAATCCTTTCTGGACCACTGGTTTCCGGGACCGACCCTGTTGCGCCAGGTCCTGCCGCTCTTGCGCTGGCATGGTGCGCCCCATGCCCTCGCCCGGGATGATGCGGGAACTGCCGCCTATGGCCGTTTGGCCTTGCGTGTACCCGACCGCTCTTTGCTCCTGGATCTCGCCTTGGCCGACGCCCAAGGGGCGGGCGCCGAAGGCATGCCCCCGGCCCTGCAGAAGGCTCGGGAGATCTGGTCGGCACTGGGCGTGCTCGACGCCTTGCCCGCCCCTTGGTTGCGCGGCGAGGATCTCATGGCGTTGGGGATTCCGCCGGGCCCCGCGCTGGGCAAGGCTTTACGGCTTGCTTTGGAATTGCAGATCTCCGGCGCCTATGCGGATGGTGGCGCCATCCTTGGCGTCCTACAGCGGCGCTTGGCGGGATCTAGTCGCCCTGACGGCCATGTTTGTTGACCGCTGCCACATCTCCCCAGCGACCGATATCATCCACCTGGACGCCCACCCACCAGTAGGGGCCGATGCTGTCCTGACCGTGGCCGCCGACCAGTGCTTGTCCCGCGCCGAGATGGACATGGGGGAGATGCTGCCCGGCCGCTTCGCGGCTGCGGAAGATGGACCAGTTCACCACGCGCGCCATGGGTACTATGCTCGGCGCTTCCCGCGCTTCATCCAAAAACTGATCATTCAGCATGGCTGCTTTCTCCTTTGAACCACTCTCCATATCTGAAGTGTAGTGCAAAAATTTTTGCCCATCGCAAAGCCGCTCTGACAGCAGGCCGGAAAACGGGTATGATCCGCCCCGGAGTGGGCCAGACGACCGCTGCGGAGCAATCCGGAGAGGAAAGTCCGGGCTCCATAGGGCAAGGCGCCGGCTAACGGCCGGGGGGCGCGAGTCCACGGAAAGTGCCACAGAAAATATACCGCCTAAGCGCGCAAGCGCCGGTAAGGGTGAAAAGGTGCGGTAAGAGCGCACCGCGCTTCCGGTAACGGAAGTGGCAGGGAAAACCCCGCCTGGAGCAAGACCAAATAGGCGTGCTATGCCGTGGCCCGCGGCGCACGCGGGTAGGTTGCTGGAGCCAGGGCGTAAGCCCTGGCCTAGAGGAATGGTCGTCCACGACAGAACCCGGCTTATCGGCCCACTCCTTCTTTACTTTTCCGGAAATGGCTCATGGCGAGCCCTCCGGTTCGGCCCGGCCTGGCTGCGCCATCCTGGCGCCAGCTTCCGCAAAACCGCCTCTTGGTATTTTTATTCATTGCAATCCGTTTGTTGCAAGGCCTTCTTCATATCCTTTCTTCATGCTCAATCAACGTCTTCTAACATGCCGTAATTACAGGGTTTTCTCTTGACAGGTCGGGAAAGGCGCACTAATCTTGCAGATGTGGGGAAAAGTGGGTGGAAGTGGAAGATTCTGGGGGACGCTAAGCATGTTTCGAGGAACCCATCGGCATAGCCTGGACAGCAAGGGTAGGCTCAATATTCCAGCGCGTTTCCGCGACTGGCTGAGTGCCCATTGTGACGGGCAGTTGGTGGTCACCATCGATGTGCAGAACCAGGAAAATGAGCGCTGTCTGGTGGCCTACCCCTTGCCTCACTGGGAAACCGTAGAAAGGGCCATTGCCGCCTTGCCCAGCACCAATGCGACGGCACGCCGTTTTCAGCGGCTTTTTGTGGGGCATTCCGAGGAGCTGCGGCTGGACAGCCAGTCGCGCATCCTGCTTTCCCCCAATCTGCGCCGCTTTGCCGGCCTGGAAAAGGATCTGGTCCTGGTGGGGCAGATCCACAAGTTTGAGATTTGGGATGCGGCCCGCTGGGATGCCTGTCAGGAATCCTGGCTGGCCGATGCCGATGATTTTGCCGCCCTGGGCGATCTGGTTTTATAAGGAAGCCTTTGTGGATGAAGAGAGCGCCCATGTCCCCGTCCTGCTCGATGCCGTTCTGGCGGCCCTCGCCCCAGTTCCCGGTGCCTGGTGTGTGGATGTCACCGGCGGGCGCGGCGGTCACAGCGCCGCCCTCCTGGCGCGCTTGGGGACGGCGGGAAGGCTCCTCATCCTCGATCGCGATCCCCAGGCGGTGGCTTTTCTGGCGCAGCGCTTTGGGGATGATGCGCGGGTTACGGTACGGCGGGCGGCCTTCAGCCATTTGGCGGAGGTCCTTGCTGGGGAGGGCTGGGACGGAGTGGACGCCATCCTGGCTGATCTGGGCGTTTCCTCCCCGCAACTCGATGAGGCCCAGCGCGGGTTCAGCTTCCTGCGCGATGGCCCCCTGGACATGCGCATGGACCCGGAGGCGGGGATGAGTGCGGCTACTTGGCTCGCCGCTGCCGAGGAACGGGAGATCAGCACGGTCCTGCGTGATTACGGCGAGGAGCGTTTTGCCCGGCCCATCGCCCGTGCCATCTGCCGCCGTCGCGCCGTTGCGCCCATCACGCGCACGGGCGATCTGGCGGAGATCATTGCTACGGTCCTGCCCCGCCGCGAGCCGGGCCAGCATCCGGCTACCCGTAGTTTTCAGGGGATTCGCATTTATATCAATGAGGAACTGGCGGAGTTGGAACGCTTTCTGCCCCAGGCCATGGCGGCCCTGCGTCCCGGTGGACGCCTGGCGGTGATCAGCTTTCATTCCTTGGAGGATCGCATCGTCAAGCGTTTCATGCGCGCCGATGCCTTTCGCCCGGCACCCGGCCTGCCCCTGCGGGAAGACCAGTTGCCGCCCTTGCCTTGGCATGCCGTGGGCAAGGCGCAGCGGGCCGGAGAGGAGGAAAACCGGCGAAATCCGCGCGCCCGCTCGGCGGTGTTGCGGGTGGCAGAGAAATCTTTGGAGGGGGTTCCATGCGTAGTGCGACGATAGTGCTGGCCTTGCTGATTTTGACCACCCTGATGGGTATCGTTGCCGCCCGGGAAGGGACGAGGAGCCTGTTCATTGCCTTGCAACAGGCCCAGTCGGAGCGCTTTGCCCTGGATAACCGCTGGGGGCAACTGCAGCTGGAACAGGCGACCCTGGCCTCCAATGCGCGGGTGGGGGACATTGCCCGTCAGCGTCTGGGGCTGGAGGTGCCCAAGAATAGCCAGATCATCATGGTCAAGACGCCGTGAATCGAGACACCGCCATGCCCGACCGTCACCCTGCCATGGCCGTGCTACCGGCTTGGCGGGCGGCGGTCATGATGGGTCTGGTGGGCGTCGGGTTGGTGGCGATCATGGTTCAGGCCTGGCGCCTGCAAGTGGAGAACGCGGGATTTTTACGCGAACAGGGAGCGCAGCGTTATCTCCGGCACTTGCCGCTCCCGGCCATGCGCGGTGCGGTGCTGGATCGCAACGGCGTCCCCTTGGCGATATCGGTGCCCGTCAAGGCCGTCTGGGTGGACCCCCAACTATTTAACCACCAGGTGACCCGTTGGCCCCAACTGGCCCAGGCCCTGGAACTGCCGTTGCCGACCTTGGAACGGCGGGCGCGCGGCGGTGGTGCGGAGTTTGCCTTCATTGCCCGTCAGTTGCCTCCAGAACGGGCGGCTGCGGTGATGGGCCTGCACATCCCCGGCGTTTATACCCTGACCGAGAGCCGCCGATATTATCCCCTGGGTGCGGTGGCGGCGCCGCTGCTGGGCTTTACCAACGTCGATGGTCGCGGCATCGAGGGCGTGGAATTGGCATATAATCAATGGTTGCGCGGGACGCCGGGGGAGGAGATGGGCTTGCAGGACAATCGCGGCCAGGCCCTCTCGGTGGTCCAGATGGGCCCGCCCGCCGAACAGGGCCGGCCGCTGATCCTGAGCATCGATCGCAATATCCAGTATTTCGCCTACACGGCCCTGGCCGCTGCCGTACAACAGTTCAAGGCGCAGTCGGGGTCGGCCGTGGTGATGAATGTCCATACCGGCGAGGTCCTGGCCCTGGTGAGTTATCCTTCCTTCAACCCCAACAACCGCCAGGATTACGAGCCGGGTCTGTATGGCAATCGGGCTGTTGCCGATACCTATGAACCGGGTTCGGTGATGAAGCCCTTTACCATTGCGGCGGCCCTTGATGACGGCAGCATTGATCCCAACTCCACTTTCGACGTCAATACCAACTGTTTTCGGGTGGCCAATTACTGCATTCAGGACGATGTGCGCCACGGTGTGCTGGACCTGGCCCAGGTTCTCAAGTACTCCAGCAACATCGGCGCGGCGCAGATCTCCCTGCGCACCCCGCCAGCGGATCTCTATCATATGCTGCGCACGGTAGGCTTCGGTCAGGTCAGCGGTGCCGGCTTGCCCGGGGAGGCGCCGGGGACGGTGCCGGCCTGGCAGGGCTGGGGTATCGCGCGGCGGGCGGCCATGGCCTATGGCTACGGCATCTCTGTCACGCCCTTGCAATTGGCTGCCGCCTACGGCGCCATCGCCAATGATGGGGTCTATGTGCAACCCAGCTTGCAGCGCGTGAACGGCGGGACTCCGGTGCAGGGCAGCCGGGTCATGCCCGTGCAGGTGGCCCGGGACCTGCAGGGTTGGCTGGCGGGGGTGATCAGCCGCGGCGGCACCGGTTTCCTCGCCGCCATCCCCGGTTATACGGTGGCGGGCAAGACGGGCACCTCGAGCATGGCCGACGGCAAGGGCGGTTTTTATAAAAATCGGGTCAACACGACCTTTGTGGGTTTTGCACCGGCCAATCATCCCCAACTCGTCATGGCCGTAGTGGTACGGGATCCCACCCAAGGCTGGCGTTTCGGCGGCGTAGTGGCGGCGCCGGTCTTCCGGGTGACCATGAGCGCGGCCCTGCGCCTGATGAATGTGGCGCCGGACATGCCTGCAGCCCAATGGAACGCCCAGATGGCCAAGCGCATGACGACGGCCCAGGAGCGCCTCTGGGCGGAAGGAGCCGGTGATGCTGCCCAGTGAGGGTGTCGCCCTGCATACGCTCTTGCCGGACTGTCCGGAGGCCTTGGCCGATCTGCGGGTGACTGGCATCGAAAGCGATACCCGGCGCCTCCAGCCGGGGATGCTCTATGTCGGCCTGCGGACCCGCCACGGGAATGGCCTTGCCTTTGCCCAGGCGGCCTGGGATGCCGGCGCGGTGGCGGCCCTGGTGGAAGGGACCGAGGGCGTCACGGAGCTTGGGGGCCGGCCGCTGTGGTCCCATCCGGCGGCACGGGAGCTGCTGGGCTTGGCCCTGCGCCGCTGGTATTGCTGGGATGAGGGGGCGGCACCCCTGCTGGTGGGAGTGACGGGCACCAATGGCAAGAGCAGCGTGACCCGCCTCATCGCCCAACTGGCGCCCCAGCCGGGCATGGTCCTGGGTACCCTGGGCTATGGCCGTCCGGATGACCTGACGCCCTTGGCCAATACCACGCCGGAGGCCGTCACCCTGTGGCGGGCCCTGGCCGAGATGCGCGGGGCGGGGGCCCGGGTGATCGCCGTGGAGGTCTCGTCCCATGCCCTCGACCTGGGACGGGTGGCGGGAGTGCCTTTCGCAGCGGCGGTATTTACCAACCTGAGCCGAGACCACCTGGATTTTCATGGCGATATGGACCGTTACTTTGCCGCCAAGGCCGCCCTTTTCCGCCGGGAAGGCCTGCGCCTGGCGGTGCTCAATGGCGACGATCCCATGGCGGAGCGCCTGGCGCGGATGCTCCCGGCAAGGGTGCGGGTGCTGCGTTATGGCCTGGGCGCGGGCGATTACCACTGCACGGAATTTCATCCCGGGGCCAGCGGAACCTTGCTGAAGATGCACACCCCTGCCGGCGAACGCGCCCTGCGCAGTCCCCTGCTGGGCAGCGCCAATGCCATGAATCTGCTGGCAGCACTGGCCGTGGTGGAGGGCCTGGGCTGGCCGGCGGAGGCTGTGGCCGTGGCCGCCGTCTCCCTGCCCGAGGGCCGTTATCAGCGTCTCGCCGGCGGTCCCGGCCAGCCCCAGGTGATGGTGGACTATGCCCATAGCCCCGACGCCCTGGCGCGGGTGCTGACGGACCTGCGGCGAGTGGCCAAGGGACGGATCACCGTGATCTTCGGTTGCGGTGGCGACCGGGATGTGGGCAAGCGGCCGGAGATGGGGCGCATTGCGGAAATGCTCGCCGACCGGATCGTGCTGACGGACGATAATCCGCGCAGCGAGGATCCGGCCCAGATCGTGACCGATATCCTCGGCGGCATGCAGCGGCCCGCGGGCGTGGCGGTGATCCATGATCGCGCCGAAGCCATCCGCCGGGGGATCCTGGAGGCGGGTCAGGGCGACTGGGTGCTTATTGCCGGCAAGGGGCATGAGCGCTATCAGGAGCGGGGCGGCCAGCGCCGGCCCTTTGCCGATATCGATATCGCCCGCGAGGTGCTGGAGCCATGATCCGCCTTTCCTTAAAACAGATCGCCGCCATTACCGGTGGCAGCCTCCTGCCCGGCAGCGACGCCGGACTGGAGATCGTGGGGCTGGCTACGGACAGCCGTCAGCCGCTAGCAGGTGAACTCTTTGTGGCGCTGCCGGGTCAGCATTTCGACGGTCACGAATACGTGGCAGCGGCCCTGGCGCAAGGGGCCGCTGCGGTGCTGGCGGCCCGCCCCGTGGCGGCCCCGGGGGTCCTCGTGGCCGATACCCTGGTCGCCCTGCAAGCCCTGGCCGCCTACTGGCGCCGCCAGTTCACCTTGCCGGTGGCGGCCGTCACCGGCTCCTGCGGCAAGACCACGGTCAAGGAGATCCTCGCCGCCATTCTCGCTCAGGAGGGACCGGTCCTGGCGAGCCGCGGCAATCAAAACAACCACATCGGTGTGCCCTTGACCCTGGCGCGACTGGGGCCGGAGCACCGTTATGCGGTTCTGGAAATGGGAATGAATCACGCCGGCGAACTGGCGCTGTTGACGCGCCTGGCACAGCCGCGGCTGGCGTTGATCACCAATGCCGCCGCCGCCCATCTGGAAGGCCTGGGGACGGTGGCCGCCGTGGCGGCGGCCAAGGGCGAGATCCTGGAGGGTCTGGATGCCCAGGGCACGGCGGTGCTCAATGCCGATGATCCCTTTGTGGAGGACTGGGCGGAAAAGGCCCCCGGCGAGGTCTGGCGCTTCACTCTGGAGGATCGGCCGGCGCGGGTGCGCGGCCGCTGGGAGGCCATGGGGCAGGGTGGCCACCTGGAGTTGCGGGCGCCCCAGGGCGAGTTTGGCCTCGCCCTGCCCCTGGCGGGTCGCCACAATGGCGCCAATGCCCTGGCGGCGGCTACGGCGGCCTTGGCCCTCGGTATCCCCATCGCCACGATCCAGCGCGGCGTGGCCACGTTGCGGCCCATTCCCGGCCGTCTGCAGTGGCGTAGCGGTAAGGCCGGTTATCGCCTCCTGGACGATACCTACAACGCCAACCCCGCCTCCCTGGAAGCGGCCATGCAGGTCCTGGCTGCCCAGACCGGCCGCCGCATCCTGATCCTCGGCGACATGGGCGAGTTGGGACCCGCGGCCGTGGCCTATCATCGGCAGGCGGGGCAGCGGGCGCGGGCCCTGGGCATTGACGCCCTGCTTGCCCTGGGCCCTCTGGCGGCGGAAGCCGCTGCGGCCTTTGGGGCCGCCGCCGCCTTTGACGATCTGGAGGCCCTGCTGGAGGCCGTTGCTCCCCTACTGGACCCGGATTGCGTGGTGCTCGTCAAAGGCTCCCGGGCGGCGCGCATGGAACGGGTGGTGGCGGCCTTGAGCATGGAGGTGGTCTGATGCTGTATGCCCTCTTCATGTGGCTCGGAGAAGTCTACCACGGCTTTTATGTCTTCCAGTACCTGACCCTGCGCGGCGTGCTGGCCATCCTGACGGCCCTGATTCTCTCCTTTCTCATCGGGCCTTATTTCATTTCCCGCCTGCGCCGGTACAAGATCGGCCAGCAGGTGCGCAATGACGGACCGGAGACCCATCTCAGCAAGCAGGGCACGCCGACCATGGGCGGGGCCATGATCTTGCTGGTGGTGATCCTGACCACCCTGCTCTGGGCGGATCTGAGCAATCGCTTCGTGTGGGTGGCGGTGATCACCACGCTGGCCTTCGGGGCCATCGGTTTCGTGGACGACTGGCGCAAGTTGCGCCGCAAAAACAGCAAGGGCCTTTCGGCACGGGGCAAATACGGCCTGCAGTCCGTGGCGGCCCTCGGGGCGGCGACGACCCTGTATCTCACCGCGCAAAGCCCCGTGGAAACCAGCCTCATCCTTCCCTTCATTCCCCATGTGGCCATTCCTTTGGGACTGGGTTTCATCGTCTTCAGCTATTTTGTCATTGTCGGCAGTTCCAATGCGGTGAACCTGACCGACGGTCTCGATGGCTTGGCCATTGTCCCCACGGTGATGGTGGGCGGGGCCCTGGGGATTTTTGCCTATGTCTCGGGCAATGCCGTCTTTGCCCGGTATCTGGACGTGCCCTGGGTGCCGGGGGCCGGACAGATGCTGATTTTCTGCGGCGCCCTGGTGGGGGCAGGGCTGGGCTTTCTCTGGTTCAACACCTATCCCGCCGAGGTCTTCATGGGGGACACCGGCGCCCTGGCCCTGGGGGCGGCCCTGGCCATTGTGGCCATCGTTGCCCGGCAGGAACTGGTGCTGTTCATTATGGGGGGGATCTTTGTGGTGGAGACCCTTTCGGTGATGATCCAGGTGGCTTCCTTCCGGCTTACCGGCAAGCGCGTCTTTCGCATGGCTCCCCTGCATCATCATTATGAGAAAAAAGGCTGGCCCGAACCGCGGGTGGCCGTGCGTTTCTGGATCATCACCGTGATCCTGGTCCTCATTGGCCTCTCCAGTTTGAAGATCCGCTGACATGGACATCTCCGGCAAAAAGGTTTGGATCGTGGGCCTGGGCAAAAGCGGCCGCTCCCTGCTGGACACGGCCCGGCGTCTGGGCGCCCGTTGTCAGGCGGCCGACACCCGTTTGCTGGCCGATGCGGACGCCCTGCGCAGCCGCTACCCGGACGTGGATTTCCATTTTGGCGCCTTCCGCCCAGGGCAGTTTTCGGGCGCCGACGCCGTGCTGGTCAGCCCCGGTTTGGCCTGGGACATCCCGGCCTTGCGCCAGGCCCGGGAGCAGGGGATAGCAATCCTCGGCGATATGGAGCTCTTTGGCCAACTGGCCCATGCACCCATTGTCGCCATCACCGGCTCCAATGGCAAAAGCACCGTCACCACCCTAGTGGGCGAGATGGCAAAGGCGGCAGGATGGCGGGTGGCGGTGGGGGGCAATCTCGGCACGCCGGCCCTGGAACTCCTGCCGAGCAACGGCCCGGAGCCGGAACTCTATGTGCTGGAACTGTCCAGCTTTCAGTTGGCGGCCTGTACGCAGTTCCACCCGCGCGCGGCGGCCATTCTCAATTTCAGCCCCGACCATCTCGACTGGCATGGGGATTACACAGCGTATCAGGCGGCCAAGGCGCGCATTTTCCAAGCCATGGGGGCGGGCGACACCCTGGTCCTCAACGCCGGCGATGCGGCGGTGATGGCCCTGGCGCCGACGGTGCCGCCGGGTGTGCGGATCGTTACCTTCGCCGCCCCCGACGCGCATACCCCAGGCAGCGTGATGGAGCGGGACGGCTATTTCTGGCGCTTGGGTGAAGGAGCCAGTGAGCGTCTGATGGCGGTGACGCAGTTGCGCCTCATGGGCGCCCATAACCGGGAAAATGCCATGGCCGCCCTGGCCCTGGGCAGCGCCGTGGGGCTGCCGGCGGCGGCCATGGCGCAGGCCCTGGCGACCTTTGTCGGCCTGCCCCATCGCATGAGTCGGGTGGGGCAGGTCGCCGGTGTCGATTATTACGACGATTCCAAGGGGACCAACCTGGGCGCCACCCTCAAGGCCATCGCCGGCCTACCGGGTCCCCTGGTGCTGATCCTGGGCGGGGACGCCAAGGGCGCCGATCTCTCGCCCCTGCGGGCCGCCTGCGCCGGTCAGCGCGCCGCGGTGCTGCTGGGCAAGGACGCGCCGCTGCTCGCCGAGGTCCTTGCCGGAGTGCTGCCCCTGCGGCGGGTCGGGAGCATGGAAGAAGCGGTGCGCGCCGCCGCGGCCATGGCCCGGCCCGGAGATCAGGTCCTGCTCTCGCCGGCCTGCGCCAGTCTCGATATGTTTGCCGATTATCAGGATCGCGGCCGTCAGTTTCAGCAAGCGGTGCGCAACCTTGCCGGAGGTGCGGGATGAAGCGCCCAAGCTGGTGGCTGGTGGAGGATGGTCCGGCGGATACGGTCCTGTGGTGGATCATTCTGGTGTTGCTGGGTTTCGGCCTGGTGATGGTCTATTCGGCCAGCGCTCCCATCGCCCAGCACGCCACCGGCAATGCCTTCTATTTTGCCGAGCGGCAAGCCCTCTTCGCCGCCTTGGCAGCAGCGGTGCTGTACTATGCCAGCCGCGTCGATGTGGACTTCTGGGAGCGGCTGTCCTTTCCCCTCATGGGGCTTTCCCTCCTCTTCCTGATCCTGGTCTTCTTTCCCTTCATCGGCGTGTCGGTGAACGGCTCCCACCGCTGGATCAATTTCCTCATCATCCGCCTGCAGCCGTCAGAGTTGCTGAAATTCGCCCTTCTCCTCTTCGTCTCCCGCTATGTGGTGCGCAAGGGGGAATTGCTGGGAAAATTCAAGGAGGGCTTGTGGCCCATCTTCGTGGTCCTCGGCATCCTGGGCATTCTCCTGTTGCTGCAGCCGGACTTCGGTTCCTACGCCATGGTCGTCCTGCTGACGGGGGTATTGCTCTTCCTCGGCGGCCTGCCCATGGGCTATGTCCTTCTAGCCGGGGTGGTAGCCGGAACCGCCTTGGGCGCTTTGGCGGTTTCCGCTCCCTATCGTCTGGCCCGTATCACCGCCTTCCAGAACCCCTGGGCCGATCCCTACGGCGCCGGTTTCCAACTGGTGCAATCGCTCATCGCCTTCGGCCGGGGCGGGGTCTTCGGGGTGGGATTGGGTGACGGGGTGATGAAATATTTCTACCTCCCAGAGTCTTACACCGACTTCATCCTCGCCGTAATCGGCGAGGAACTGGGCATGGTGGGGGTCTGGGCACTGGCCTTGCTCTACGCCGTGGCGAGCTGGCGCATCTATCGCATCGGTCGGCGCGCCGCGGCGGCCGGCGATGCCTTCTCCGCCCTGTTCTGTTATGGAACCCTGACCTGGTTCGGGGGGGAGGCGGTGCTGTCCATGGGGGTGAATCTCGGCGCCCTGCCGACCAAGGGCTTTGCCCTGCCGCTGATTAGTTACGGCGGCAGCAGTCTGGTCTTTCTCTGTGCGGCCCTGGGGGTGGTCCTGGGAGTGAGCCGCCGTTATCCGGCGCTATCCGCCCGGGCCGTGGCCGGCAAGGTGGAGGTGGAGCATGGCTGAGCGGGTCGTCATCGCTGCCGGCGGTACCGGCGGCCATGTCTTCCCGGCCCTGGCGGTGGCGGGGGAACTGCGGGCGCGGGGGGTCTCCGTGGACTTCATCGGGACGGCGGTGGGTATGGAGGCAACCCTTGTACCAGAGCACGGCTTCCCTCTCCATACCTTGGAGATGCGGGGATTGCGCGGTAAGGGCCTGGGCCGCTGGCTGCAGGCGCCGTGGCGGGTATGGCGGGCGGTCCTGCAGGCCCGGCGCATCCTGCGCCGGCAACAGACCCAAGCGGTTTTGGGCATGGGCGGTTATGTGGCTGCCCCTGTTGGCCTGGCGGCGTGGAGTTTGGGACTGCCCCTGTGTCTGCATGAGCAGAATGCCGTGGCGGGGCTCAGCAACCGTTTGCTGGCCCCCTTGGCCCGGCGCATTTTCCTGGGCTTCCCCGAGGCCGGGCTGCGGCGGGGAGAATGGGTGGGCAATCCCGTGCGGGCGGAGATCGCCGCCCTCCCCGAACCGTGGCAACGCATGGGGCATGGGGGGCCCGTGCGGCTGCTCATCATGGGCGGCAGTCAGGGGGCCAAGGTGCTCAATGAGATCGTAATCGCAGCGCTGCAGGCCTTGCCGACGGCCGAGCGGCCGGAAATCTGGCATCAGGCGGGGCGCGATCATGCTCAGGCGGTGGCGGCGCGCTATGCCGAGGCCGGCATCCCGGCGCGGGTGGAAGCCTTCATCGCCGATATGGCGGCGGCCTTGGCCTGGGCCGAGCCCCTCCTGGCGGAAGGGGAAAAACGGCTGGCCTGGGCCGAGGCGGCGCGAGCCAGCGCCAAGGTGGATGCCGCCGCCCGGGTGGCGGCAGCGTGTGCGGAGATGACGGGGTATCGGTATGCGTAACTGGGTGCGGCAGATCCATATGGTGGGCATCGGCGGCAGCGGCATGCGGGGGATCGCCGAAGTGCTGCTCAATCTCGGTTACGGTGTCTCGGGATCCGATCTCAAGCCGGGGGGCGCCACCCTGCGTCTGGCCGACCTGGGTGCGCGGATTTACAGCGGCCATGAGGCCGCCAACGTGCGCGGTGCCGACGTGGTCGTCATCTCTTCAGCAGTGCCCGAGGAAAATCCGGAGGTCCAGGCGGCCCGCGCCATGCGCATCCCGGTGATCCGCCGCGCCGAGATGCTTGCCGAGCTCATGCGTTTTAAGCAAGGCATCGCCATTGCCGGCCGTGCCGCCTTTGTCCAATTCCTGCAACGCCTACCTTTTTACGGCTTGGCGGTCTTGTGTACGGACGACCCCCAGGTGGCGGGACTGATTTCCGAACTGCGCACACCGGTCCTGCGCTATGGCTTTGGTGAGGGTGTGGACCTCCAGGCCCGCGATGTCGTGGTGCGGGGGATCGGTGCGCATTTCTCCCTCTGGCGTCTGGTGGACGGAGACTATGTACACTGGATGGATGTCGATCTTGGTATCCCCGGCCGGCACAACGTCCTCAACGCCATGGCGGCCATCGGCATTGCCAGCAAGGTGGGGGTACCGGAGGCGGTGATCCGCCAGGCCCTGGCGGATTTCCGCGGGGTCGGCCGGCGTTTTGAAGTGCTGGGTGACTTTGCCGGCGTCACCGTGGTGGATGATTACGGCCATCACCCCCGGGAAATTGCGGCCACCATCGCCGCGGCTCGCGCGGTCTGGCCCGAGCGGCCCCTGGTGCTGGCGTTTCAGCCCCATCGCTATACCCGCACTCAGGCCCTCTTTGGCGATTTCGTAGCAACCTTGGCGGCCGCGGATCAAGTGGTGCTCACCGAGATCTATGGGGCCGGTGAAAAACCCCTGCCGGGGATCACCGGCAGGGCCCTGGCCGAGGCATTGACGGTGCAGGGTACGCGCTGCAGCTATGCCCCCGATCTCCTGGAGCGACCGCAGCAGATCCTGGCCGACCTGCCTGCCAACGCCGTTTTGTTGACCATGGGTGCCGGCAGCATTGCCACGCTGGCCGGTCGCTGGCCGGCGGTGTTTGCCGAGGAGCGGCCATGAGCGCCTGCCCGCAACGCCAGGATGCCGGCCGCGGCCGTTTGCGCCTGGGGGAAGCCATGGCCCGCCACACCAGTTGGCGGGTGGGCGGCCCGGCCCAACGCTTTTACCGTCCGGCGGACCAGCAGGATCTGCTCCACTTTCTCCGGCATTTCGCCATCCCGCCGGTGGTCTGGGTGGGGATGGGGAGTAATCTGCTGGTGCGCGACGGCGGTATCCGCGGCACCGTGGTCTGCCTCGCCAATACGCTGGATACCCTGGAGTGCTGCAGTGATGGCCTGGTGCTGGCGGGGGCCGGGGTCAGCGCCGTCAAGCTGGCGCATTTTCTCGCCAAAAATGGTCTGGCGGGGGGCGAGTTCCTGGCCGGCATCCCCGGCTCCCTGGGCGGTTGTCTGGCCATGAATGCCGGTGCCCATGGGGGTGATACCTGGAGCTTGGTGGAGTGGGTGGACCTGCTTTTCCCCGATGGCCGCCTGGAGCGGCGGGAACGCGCGCATTTCCAGGTGGGTTACCGCTCGGTTTTGGGCCAGAAGGATGCCTGTTTCGTGGCCGCCGGACTGCGTCTCCAAGCGGGTGAGCCCGTGGAGGTCATGGCCCGCCTGCGCGCCTGGCAGGAGCGCCGCGCCGCGACCCAGCCCCTGGAGTGGCCCAGTTGTGGTTCGGTTTTCCGCAACCCGCCGGGGGATCATGCGGCACGGCTCATCGAGGCGGCGGGCTTGAAAGGCCTGCGTTATGGCGATGCCGAGATCAGCCGACAACATGCCAATTTCATCATCAACCGGAATCAGGCCCAAGCGGCCGAGATCGAGGCCTTGGTCAGCGAGGTGCAGGAGACGGTGCAAAAACATTTTGGCGTATGGCTGGAGACCGAGATGCGCATCCTGGGGGAGACGGCCGATGTCTGAGATGCCGCGGGTGGCCGTGCTCTACGGGGGCCCTTCGGGGGAGCGGGAGGTGTCGCTGGAGAGCGGCCGCAATGTTCTGCAGGCCTTGTTGCAACTTGGTCTGGATGCGGTGGGCATCGATGTGGAGGCGCGCCGCATCGGCGCACAGTTGCATGCCAGTGGCGCGGGAATGGCTTTTAACGTGACCCATGGCAGTTTTGGCGAAGATGGCGTCCTGCAGGGTTGTCTGGAAGCCCAGGGTATCCCTTATACGGGCAGTGCCGTGCTGGCCGCCGCCCTGTCCATGGACAAATGGCGTTCCAAGCAGTTGTGGCGTGCCGAGGGTCTGCCGGTGCCCAAGGGCGTCCTCCTCCAGCGCGCCGCGCCGTTGCCGGATCTCTGTGCGATGCTGGGTCTGCCCTTTTACATCAAGCCCAACCGCGCCGGCTCCAGCCTGGGGGTGAGCAAGATCAAGGCCGCCGGGGACATCGCCGCCGCCCTCGCGGCGGCCTTTGCCCAGGATAGCGAGGTGATCTGCGAAGGCGCCATCCTGGGCCGGGAGGCTACCGTGGCCGTGCTGGACGGCCAGGCCCTGCCGCCCATTGTCATTGAAACGCCGCGGGAGTTTTACGATTACACCGCCAAATATCTCGCCGATGACACCCGCTATCTCCTCCCTTCGGGCCTTGGGGAGCACACGGACAGGCAGTTGCAGGCCTTGGCCCTGCGGGCCTTTGCCGCCCTGGATGGCCGCGACTGGGGCCGGGTGGATTTCATGATCGATGCCGCCGGCCAGCCATTCTTGTTGGAAATGAACAGCGTGCCGGGCATGACCAGCCATAGTCTGGTACCCATGGCGGCGGCGGCGGCGGGACAGGATTTCAATGCCTTATGCAGCACTATCCTGCGCGCGGCGCAGAGGAGGGTGAAAAATGGTTAGCGTCATGCGTGACCTGCGCGGTTATCCACAGCAGGGGGCGCGCCGGGAACCGGCATCGGCCGCAACGGCGCGCCCGCGTCCTGCGCCAGCGGCGGCGCCGCGTAAGCCCATTCCCTGGCGGCGCTATGGCCTGGGCCTGGGTCTGGGCCTGGGATTGGCGGGCCTCACCGTGGCCGCCTGGCAGGGCTGGGTTTGGCTGCGCAATCCCCAACTCATGCCCATCCAGTCGCTGGTGGTCCAGGGGCAATCGCCGCGGATCCCGGCGGGGGTCATCCTGACTACGGTCAAACCCTTTGCTGCCAAAGGATTCCTTTGGGTGAATCCCGACCAAGTGCGGCATGCCCTGGCCGCGCTTCCCTGGGTCGCCGACGCCGAGGTGCGCCGGGTATGGCCGGACAAGCTCCAGGTCCAAATTCAGCAGGAAACCCCTGCGGCCCGCTGGCTGGGAGGCGCCGGACAGATGCTCGATACCCAGGGGCAGGTCTTTCAGGTGCCCGCGACCCAGGTACCCGCAGGTTTGCCCAATCTGGAGGGGCCGGCCAACAGCGGCATGCAACTGCTCCGGCAGTTGGCCATTTTCAACCGCATCCTTGCCCCCCTTGGCCTGCAGGTGGCGGATTTGCAGGAAGATCAGCGGGGGGCCTGGCGCTGCATCCTGAGCAACGGCGTGCGGCTCTTGCTGGGCCGCGACGACGTTTTGCCCGCCCTGCAGCGCTGGGTCGCCATTGCGCCGCAGATCAAGGAATACCTAGTGCCGGGGGCCACCATGGACCTGCGTTATACCAACGGCTTAGCGGTTGCCATGCCCACGGCGGCCAACACATCCAGCAGTCAGTGACGGGATCCGGATCCCAAGGAGAGAGACATGAAACACGGCAATCAGGAACTCATCGTCGGTTTGGATATCGGTACCTCCAAGGTGGCGTGCATCGTCGCCCAGACCCGCGGCGGCGGGCGGGAGGCGGAGATCATCGGTGTCGGCCAGCATCCTTCGCGGGGGCTGAAAAAGGGCGTGGTGGTGGACATCGAGTCCACGGTCCAGGCCATCACCCGCGCCGTGCAGGAGGCCGAGCTCATGGCCGGCGTCCAGATCCACGGTGCCGTGGTGGGCATCGCCGGCGGTCATATCCGCGGCTACAACAGCCATGGCATCGTCGCCATCAAGAACAAGGAAGTCAGTAGCGAGGACGTGGGCCGGGTCATGGACGCCGCCCGGGCCATCGTCATCCCCCAGGACCAGAACGTCATTCACATCCTGCCCCAGGAATTCATGATCGACAGCCAGGAAGGGGTGCGGGAGCCCATCGGCATGTCGGGAGTGCGCCTGGAGGCACGGGTGCATATCGTCACCGGCGCGGTGAGCGCCGCCCAGAACATTGCCAAGTGCGTAGAGCGCTGTGGCCTGCAGGTGCAGGACCTGGTTCTGGAACAACTGGCCTCGGCCGACGCCGTCCTCACTCAGGATGAAAAGGAACTCGGCGTTTGCCTGGTGGATATCGGCGGCGGCACCACCGATATTGCCATCTTCCGCGACGGCGCCATTCGCCATACAGCGGTGATTCCCATTGCCGGTGACCAGGTCACCAACGATATCGCCTTGGGTCTGCGCACCCCGCCGGTGGAGGCGGAGCAGATCAAAAAGCTCTATGGTTGCGCCTTGGGCGACCTGATCGAGCAGGACGACGAGATCCCCGTCCCCAGCGTCGGCACCCGTCCGCCCCGCACCATCTCCCGGCGCATCCTCGGCGACATCATCGAGCCGCGCATCAAGGAGCTCTTTGAACTCATTCAGGCGGAACTGCGCCGCACGGGTTACGAGGACATGGTGGCCGCGGGCGTGGTCATTACCGGCGGTTCCAGCAAGATCGAAGGCATGGCCGAATTGGCCGAGGAAATCCTGCACCTGCCCGTGCGCGTGGGCGAACCCATGCATATCGGCGGCATGGAGCAGGTGGTGCGCAATCCCATCCACGCCACCGGCGTTGGTCTGGTCATGTATGGTTTGCACAACCAAGTGGTGACCCAAGCCGAGCCCCTGCGTTTACCCACGGCGGCGGCCAACATGGATACCAGTTTCGGCAGTATTTTCAAGAAGATGCGTTCCTGGGTGCAGACCAGCTTCGGCTGACCGATTGTGACGCAATGATGCAGCAACATTCACCGGATTAACGAAGAGGAAAAGGCCATGTACGATCTCACGGAATGCGAACAGGAAGGTGCCGTCATCAAGGTGATTGGTGTCGGCGGCGGCGGCGGCAACGCCATCAACAACATGTGCGAGGCGGGCCTGGATGGCGTGCAGTTCATTGCCGCCAATACCGACGCCCAGGCCCTGCGTTTTTCCCAGGCCAACTACACCATCCAGTTGGGCGCTCAGATCACCCGCGGACTCGGTGCGGGCGCTGATCCGGAAGTGGGCCGCAAAGCGGCGGAAGAAGGCCGGGACGAGATCCGCGCGGCCCTGGAATCCGCCGACATGGTGTTCATCACCACCGGTATGGGCGGTGGCACGGGCACCGGTGCCGCTCCGGTGGTCGCCGCCATCGCCCGGGACATGGGCATCCTTACCGTGGGTGTGGTCACCAAGCCCTTCAATTTCGAGGGGAAAAAGCGCCAGCAACACGCCCTCGCCGGCATCGATGAACTCTCCCAGCACGTCGATTCCCTGGTCATCATTCCCAACGAAAAACTCCTTTCGGTACTGGGCAAGAGCATCAGCCTGCGCGATGCCTACAAGGCGGCCGACCATATCCTCCTGGGCGCAGTGCAGGGTATCGCCGAACTGGTGACCCGTCCCGGCCTGATGAACCTGGATTTTGCCGACGTGCGCACGGTCATGTCCGGCATGGGTCTGGCCATGATGGGCACGGCCTCCGGGCGTGGCGAAAACCGCGCCAAGGAAGCCGCCACCCGCGCCGCCTCCAGCCCCCTCCTGGACGACATCAATCTCGCCGGGGCCCGCGGCATCCTGGTCAATATCACCGCCGGCCTGGACCTGACTTTGGGCGAGTTCGAGGAAGTGGGCGAACTGATCCGCAGCTATGCCGCCGATGACGCCAACGTCAAGGTCGGGACGGTGCTGGATGAGAATCTGGAAGGCGAGCTGCGGGTAACGGTGGTCGCCACGGGCCTGCAGCGGGAGCCCGTCCGCCTGGCTGCCGAAACCCCGCGCCTCAAGCCCGCGCCTAGTACCACCGGCGATTGGCGCGAGCTGGACAAGCCAGCCTGGGTGCGCCACCCCGAGTCCCATCACCCCGCCAGCAATTCCCAGACGGTCCGTGGCAAGCCGGATTACAGCGACTTGGACATTCCCGCCTTCCTGCGCCGCCAGGCCGATTGAGGGAGTGATGGGGGCGGTGGCGGCAGGCCACCCCCCATCCCGCCGCGGACCCGCTCCTACGGTTAACAACGGCCGTAGGCAGAGGTTTTCATGCTCCGGCGGGCCGCGCCTGTTGTTCCTGGACGCATCCCGTCGCCCCCCTGTCCAGAGGAGATCACCGGCCAAATGCCTTGCTTGCAAAGTCCGAATTAAGGACTACACTTTAACAACAAGGAGTATTGTTAATAATTATCATTCATTGGAATGGGGAGGTGATTTATGAACAACCAGAACCAAATCAGCGACATGCTTTTTGCCAGTGTGCAGCGCTTGAGTGCCGATGAATTGCAGGAGATTTCGGTCGCCATCGGTGTGATGGAATGCGTCATCAGTTCCCACCCCGGAGGTGATGAGGGGCATTTTTTCAAGGTTGCATATGATCCGAGTTGTGTGGACTCCCGCGCTATCCTGGAGAAGTTGAAGGGGCTTGGGGTGGAAGCGAGGATGGTGGGCCTATGATGAACCGCATCAGGAAAGTGTCTCATGGCCTTGCGGGCCAATGGCGGCTCCATTGTCCGTAACGGCCATCACCCTTCCCCCATCCCCTGCTTCCTCCACTCCTTCATGATCGCCGCCAGGAAGCGTTCCAGCGCCTCTTCCACCACATCCCATCCATGGTTTTTGAATGATTCTGTGGCATTTTCGGCCGTGTCGCCCAGGGCGCGATGATAATCGTCATGCAGTTGCAACAAAGGGCTGCCATCGCCATGGCCCAGGCGATGCAGCACGCCGTGCCCGCGACAATGCCTGGCATTCCCCAAGGTCTCGGGATTCATTTCCGAGGGGTTGATCATGAGCATTTTCTTGATGGCGCTGTGGGAGCTCAAGGTGCCGGCGTAGAAGCCAAAGAGGCCCCTGGGCAGGTCATGATCGGGACAGGAATACCCCGTAAGAAACGGCTGCAGTTGGGCAAAGGGAATGGGCCGGGATATGGCATAACCCTGGAGATAGGGCGCTCCCGTCGTCATCATGGCGTCTAGGATGTCCGCCGTTTCCACCCCTTCCACCACCAGATCCACCTTCAACTCCATGGCCAGGTCCTGAATGGTCCTGACAAAATGCAGGTCCTGGGGACGCCCTTCCAGGGTACGGATGAAGCCCTGATCCAGCTTGATCTCATCGACCGGTAATTCCTTCAGGCGCAGCAGGGATGCATAGGCGCTGCCGACGTCGTCTAGGGCCAGACGGATGCCGAGGTCTTTGATTTCGTGCAGGATGGACATTGCCGTGTCGCGCTCCAGAAAATCGCTGCCCTCCAGGATCTCCAGGGTAATGCGGGACGGGTCGATGCCGCTCGCCGCAATGACCCCCTGCAAGCAGGGCACGCATTGCCCACAGAAGGACTCCGGCGTCACATTGAAAGAGACCCAGAGGGACCATCCCCGGCTATCCAGAATGGCCAGATCGGCCAATGCCTGGGTCAGAACCAGCCTGCTGAGATCGGTCAGGTCTTCCGTGGTGAGCTGGGGCAGGAATTCCCCTGGATAGAGGATCCGCCCGCCATGATCCCGCAGCCGGGCCAGGGCCTCCACTCCCACCACCTTGCGGGATTGGTTCGCGAGGATGGGTTGATACCAGACCTCCAGAGCGCCTTCGCTCAACAGCCGTTGTGCCGGTGTGCGCTGCCTTTCCCGCGCCGCCTCCTCCCCAAAGAACACCCAGGAGCGGTCCCGGTCCGCCTTGTGGGCCTTGCTCTCGTAAAGTGCCTGATCGGCACAGCGCAGGAGTTGATCGCCGCTTTCCTCCTCGCCCAAGGGATGGAGGCATACCCCGATGCTTGCCTGGAGCCGGACGGCTGCTCCATTGCTCAGGGGGATGGGGGTGGTGATGGCCCTCTGTGCCTTGTCCAGAACCCGGGTGAGGTCGTCCACGTTGGAAATGTCTTCCACCAGCAGGACAAACTCATCCCCGCCAAAGCGGGCCACGAAGTCCGATTTGCGCAGGACTGCGCGCAGGCGTTGTCCCAGGGCCGCCAGGACCTCATCGCCGGCGTCATGGCCGTAGCCATCGTTGACGGGCTTGAAGCCATCCAGATCCAACATGCATACGGCCAGCAGCTTGCCGTGCCGCTTGGACCGGGCCATATCCTGTTCAAGCTGATTTTCCAGCAGACGGCGATTGGGCAGACCGGTGAGGTCGTCATAGAAGGCCATTTGATGGATGGCCGCCTCGGCCTCCACGAGGGCGCAACATTGCTGCCACTGGGACAGGCCCAGCCCCAGGCTGGTGGCCAGTTGGGCCAGCAATTGCTGCAGAGCGGGCGTGAAATGCCCGGGATCGTCGCCCTGGATCACCAAGACGGCAACCGTTTCCGCTGCATCACCGGCAAAGACCGGAAAAGCCATGGCAGCACGGATCCGCAACAAGGCTGGATGGCCCTGCTGCAGGGCTTGCATGTCGGGGGATAGGGGCAAGCCCACCGGTCCCTGCGGGGATTTTTCACGGAAGGCCCTGTGCGCCAAGATATCCCTTTGGGCGCCAATGGGGAGATCCGGCGAGAGATAGACTTGTTCCATGGCCACACACAGCGCCCGGTCATCGGCCGCCATCGCCACGATACCCAGTCCCTCGCCGCCGGTCCCCGGGGTGACGATATACGCCCCGATGGCCGCGGTCTGCGCCACCACGATGTCCACCAGCCGGTGATACATGGCCTGGGGGCTTTCCTGGCGGAGGAGTTCCTGCTGTGCGGCTATGGCCGCCCGGTGGTAGGACTGGAGGCGGACATAATCCTTGGCCGTGGCCTGTTGCCGGAGGAAGGCCGCAAGGTCCTCGACCAGACCTGCCAGCAAAGGGGCCGTGGCCTCGGGAAAAGCAGCGCCGATAGGATGAAAAAGGCCAATGATCACCTGGCCGCCATCTCCCACCGGGGTCGCGGCCGTCATATTGCCACCCAGCGCAAAGCGGATGGCCCGCTCCCGCCACGGGGCGAAGTCCGGCGCATTCACCACATCGCCGGCAATCACTCCCCCGCCCGAACGCAGGACTCGCCCTCCCGGCCCCTGTCCTTCGGGGATGTCTGCCAAGCTACTGATGCGCAGGCCCTCCGTGTACTCCCGCGCAGGGCCCGCAGTCGCTACCACCTGCACCCAGGCAGCCCCGGGCGCTAAACGACCGATCCACACCACGGGCAGTCGCAGATCGTCTGCGAGCTGGTCGGCCACGCGCTGGAAGACCGCATCAACGGCGTCTTCCAGACCATCCCGCAGGATGCGCCCCATGGCCAGCAGGCTACGATAAAATTGCTCCTGGGACCGCTGTGTTTCCAGGACCACCGGGCGCGTCTCCATTTTCTTTTCAGCCAGTTGGCTGCGAAGATAGCAAAGCCGTTATGGCTTTGCCATGGACCAGCCTCGGAACCGGCTGTGCCAGGCTACTCGGACACCACCACCGCGGTCCCATAGGCCGTTACCTCATTCATGGCCTGCCCCTGCCCCGCATCGAATTCACCGGAATCGAAGCGCATGCCCAGGACGGCGTTGGCCCCAAGGGACCGTGCGTGTTCGGCAAGCTGCGCCAAGGCATCGTCGCGGGTCTGGGCAATCATTTTGCGGTAGCCCGCCTGCTTCCCGCCGAAGACCGCGCGAACGCTGCCGAGGAAATTTCCCACGATGCTGCGGGATCGGACTCCGGTGCCGTAGACCGGCCCGATGACCCGCACGATCCGCATGCCTGGGTAATCGTTGATGGTAAGGATGGGGACGGGGTTCTGCGTTTCCGCCATAGTACCTCCAGTTATCAGTCATTGCGGTGATTCGAGCGGATACGAATGCCATTCCCAACGGCCGAATCCGGGATCAACTGTGTTCACGACTCCTCAGTTCGTCCACATATTGCCGAATGGCTTCGATGGCAATTATTTTCTTTCTCCCAAACTGATAGCCCATCCAGATAAACACGGCAGGAATAAAAAATACCACGATTATTGTTGGAAAAGTAACCACTGACGCAGCTATGGAAAGCTTCCTGTTTCGTTCTATTTTGGCAACATATTGTCTTTGCGCAAAGACTTCAAACTCTGTCGCCGAAATGTCCGGCAGCGTCTGTCTAAACTCATGGATTAATGATTGCACTGCTTCCTGGTCGTCACGGTTCATGGGTCCGTCCGGTATTCTTGATCGATGTGTTGGCGCAAAAATCCCCGTCCCTTGCCGATCGGCATGGCGCCTGGGCGAGCCCTTGGCCGGCAGCCGGCGAGGATGACGATGAAATTCTCCCATAGATCGGGCCAATTTGTCTCTACTGCGGAGGATAGCAGTAGCCGGAGCGGACAGCTTGACCCCGGCTTCCCCATAACCCACAGTTTGCGACGAGATCAACTGAGGAGGGAGCAGTTATGCAGACACCATCCGTGCAGCGTATCATGGCCATCCTGACCAAACCCAAAGAGATCTGGCCGCAGATTGCCGGCGAGACGACTTCCGTCCGCGCCCTCTACATGGGCTGGATCTTATGGCTGGCGGCCATTCCACCCGTATTTTCCAGTATAGGGGCTTCGTTGATGTGGTCACGGATGATGGGTCCCGCGACCATGCTCGGTATGGGAGGTGTCGGTCCCTTTGTCATCCAAAACCTGGTCATGGGCTATATTCTGCAAATCGCCCTGGTGGCGGTCCTGGCCTGGGCCACCATGGCCCTGGCCAAATCCTTTGATGGCCAGCCCGATCTTGCCCAGGCCACCAAGACCGTGGCCTACGCCTTTACGCCGGTCTGGCTTGCGGGGGTCTTTCAGGCGCTCCCCGTGCCCTTTCTCGGCGCCCTGGTGAGCCTCGCCGCATGGGTGTATGCCATCTATCAGCTCTTCCTCGGCTTGCCCCTGACCATGCGGTGCCCGGCGCAAAAAGCGGGCGCCTACACCGCAGTGATCGCCGTCATCGGAGTGATGGCCGCCATCCTCCTCGGGATGATCATGGGAGGCATGTGGCTGGCCTCGCGCGCCGGCACGCCCTTCTAGGCGCCCTGGGCGCCGCCGTTCAGTGCCCAGGATAATCGTCACGGCACTTCTCCTTATCATGCTTGGGTGGAAAAGACGGGGATTTTCAAAAATTCCGGAATGCGGTGCATGGTGGCCACCGCCTAGAAGTTTGGAGATGCGCCAGGAAGAGTGCTTCTCCCAGGCGCTGGGCGTGGTTCCGCCCTGGATGGTGGACGCGTGACGTTCACGGTGGAGGACCAACGGCTGGCCCCGTACCTCAATTTTCCAAGGAGTGTCCAACTCGATCGATCCCGATGCTCTTGCGTTTTTTTGGGCACATGGTTGGCGTTGGGCAAGAAGGCTTTTGCCGCAGCGCCGGCGATGCCGGGGAGGACAGGCCGAGGCCGGACAACAGGCGTTGCGTCGTGTCTGGCGTCTTGAATCGTTTGCGGAGAATGGGATTCATAAGGATGTCTTATCGGGAATGGCGGCATAGGGTTCGGGGGCTTGGCGGCGGGTTTGGTCCCAGGCATGGTTGTCGAGACCGGCGCCGCGAACTTCCAGCCGCACGCTGTCGAGTGGGCGCCCGTCGAAGCTCGTGAGTTGGATGCGGTGGCGGCCGGGAAGGGGGAACCAGAGCAAGCGCCGGCCGGAACCGAGGTCCACGTCGTCGATGCGCCAGCGCACCGCGTCGGCGTTGCTGCTGAGCACCACGCGCTGGTGATGCGGCGGGATGTCAGGGTCGATGGCGATGATGCTGCCGTCGGCCGGGGCGGTGATGTGGGCCGGTGTCGCCGACGGGGCACGGGGTTTGCTCAGGCGCACGCCAGCGGTGGTGTCGCCGCTGCGGGCATCATCGGCCAGGCGGATCTCGTCTTGTTCAGTTCCGGCGATGAACCATTCCCGTCGCGAGACTTCGACGGCGGGCCGGAAGCGTACTTCTGCGGCACGTACGCTCACGGGTGGCCCGGGCTGGATACTGCCCTGTTCAGCATGGAGGGCGCCCATGATGGCAGCCCACACCGGGGCGGCGCCGCTGACACCACTGACATCACGCATGGGCGTGCCGTCGGTATTACCCACCCAGACGCCCACGGTGTAGCGCTGCGACCAGCCCACCGCCCAGTTGTCACGCATGTCTTTGCTGGTGCCGGTCTTGACGGCGGTCCAAAAGGGGGTGGCGAGGACGCTGGCGGTGCCGAAGGTGGGGGCGCGGGCAATAGGGTCCGAGAGGATGTCCCCCACGATCCAGGCCGCGCCGGGGTCGAGCACCGGTAGGGACGGTAGGCGCGGATCGTGGGGGTGCAGGCGCACGGGACTGGAGCGGCCGCCATTGGCCAGGGTGCGATAGGCGTTGGCGAGCTCCAGCAGCGTGACCTCGGCGCTGCCCAGGGCGAGGCTGTAGCCGTAATAGCCGCCGGTCTCGCGCAGATGGATGCCGAGCCGTTCCAGATATTCGGCAAAATGATCGGGGCCGAGCATCACCAAGGTACGTACCGCCGGGATGTTCAGCGACGATGCGAGGGCGGTGCGGACGCTGATCCAGCCGCGAAAGCGATGGTCGTAGTTTTCTGGGATGTAGAGACCGGCGGCGGTGGGGATCTCGGTGGGGATGTCGTCGAGCAGGGAGGCGGCGGTGAGCCGGTGTTCGCTGATGGCCGCAGCGTAGAGTAGGGGCTTGAGGGCCGAGCCAGGCTGCCGCGGCGCCTGTACGCTGTCGACCTCGGGAGCACTGCTGCTGGCGTCGACCGCACCCACCCAGGCGAGGATGTCGCCGCTGGTGTTATCGAGCACCACCGCTGCGCCGTCGTAAACGCGGCGGCCTTCGAGTTCGAGGAGGGCCTGGCGGAGACTCTCGTAGGCCACCCGTTGGATGCGCCGGTCCAGAGTGCTATTAAGTACCGTGGGCGCTGGCGATCCTGCTGCGCGGAGCAGCCGGCGCGCGAAATGAAAGGCGATGCCTTGGCTCGGGGCAAAGCCGTGTGCGGCGAAAAGCTGGGTGATCTGGATGCGCAATCCTCCGCAAAAGGTCGGTGTATGGGGGGCATCGGCGCGGTCTACCGCACGCAGCAGGGCGCAGGCGCGTACTGCCACCTGCTTGGCCGAGGCGTTGGGGGCGCGGATGAGTGCGGCGCCGATGGCCGCCTCTTGCCGGTCCAGGGCATGGGGGGCTTTGCCGAAGAGGTCGCGACTAAGGGCGTCCACTCCCACCGCCTCGCCACGAAAAGGCACGATGTTGAGATAGGCCTCCAGGATCTGAGCCTTGTCCCATTGGCGCTCCAGGGCCACGGCAGTTGCCATTTGCCACCATTTTTGCCAAAGGCCGCGGTGGCCGCCGACGGTCCGCAGGCGGGGATCGAGGAGTCCGGCGAGCTGCATGGTAATGGTCGAAGCGCCGCGCGAGCGCCCGTTCAGGCGATCCCAGAGCGCCGCGAAGAGTGCTCGTCCGTCTACGCCGTGATGGGCATAAAAATGCCGATCCTCACTGCGGATGACGGTGTCACGCAGGGCGACGGATACGTCGCCGAGCGGTACCCAATCCCCCCGTCGCTCGTCGAAACGGTTGCGTAGACGCTGTATAGCCAGACCGTGACGATCGAGGATCCAGGTCTCCGAACCTTGCCCGCCGTATTGCGCGCGGACTTGGACAAAACTCGGCGGTCGGTCGGGCGCAAAGGGCGCAAGCACGATCTGCGGCGCGAATCGCAGGCCGGCGCCCAGCAGCGCTGTCAGTAACAGTGCCCCGAGGACGATGCCCCGCGTCAGGACCCCGCGTCTCATGGGCGGGGCGCGACAGTCCATGCCGCGTTGGGGACCGTGCCGAAGGTTTCCGGTGCATACAGGGCCTCCACCCGCGTAGGAGGAAGATGGAACTGTCCGCTGGAGTTCAACCGTAAGGTGTATTCCAAGTGCAGGATCCCCTTGGGGAGAAACTCGTAGTAGCTGCGATAGGCCTCGGAACTGCGCTCGACATAGGCGGGGAGGGCGTTCCAGGTGCTATGCTCGGGCCGCTCGCCGCGGGTGGCGATGAGGGAGTCGCGACCCAGCCCGTTGCCGAGGATGGTGGCCCCGGCGGGGATGGGATCGGATATCACGACCCAACTCATGTCGTTCGCGGCTGCCACATCCAATCGCACGCGCACCACGTCGCCCCGCGACCAGCGGTCGGGCACGGCACGCTCGACGGTGGTGACGGTTTTGCGCACCGAGTATCCGGCATCAAAAGGCCGCGTCAGCGGTACCGCCGCCCAAGACTGGACAGTAGCCCAGGGCGCGCCATCGCCTTGGTGATGCAGAGTCAAGGTCTGTGGACGCCCATTTTTCCACGGCAGGAACATCGTCGCCGCTCGCCAGTTCTCCGCCGCTTGGGGCGCGCCGAGGAGGGTCGCCGCATGGCGGCGGCCCTCGGCATCGGCGGCGCTCTCCCGCTGCGCCCTAGACCACTTCACGCTGGCCTGGGCGCCGTCCATCTGCGCCATGGTGATGCCGTCGACGCGGGCCTTTTCATAGGTCTGGGCAAAACGCCTCAGGGCCAGGGAGCCCCATAGGTTGGCGCTGGTGGTGAGCCAATTGCCGCGCTGCTGCCGGCCGAGGAAGCCCTGCACCAGGCGTGGGATGTCGTCCTTCCAGGCCGGGTCGTTCATCACCAGGAGCAGGAGGCGGGCGGCATCTACGTCGCTGTTGCGCATCAGCCACCAAGCCTCGTCGCCTTCGTTGAGCACCAGGCGCGTACCCTGGTAAGAAAAACGGCTGCGTACCAGGTTGTGCAACTGCGCCAATTGCGGGCTACGCTGGGGCAGTTCCGGCATGTGTTGAAGGATGGACATCCAGTCGAGGAGACTGCCCATGGGCCAGGCGCCGGGATCGATGGCGACGCTCTGCAGCATGCCGGGGGTAGCCCGCCCGCTGCGCGCCAGCGCCTCGATGGCGGCAAGTTTGCGCAGATCCAGATCCTTGCGCGGTGACCAGAAACGGCGCTCGATCTTGCCCGAGACGAAGGCGATGAGGCCGTCCTCCATGCGCTTGCGCAAATCCGGCGGAATGGCGTAGCGGGAGTCGAGTTTGGCCGCCTCATCGCCGACGTCGAGGAGGTAGGCGGTGAGGGCATCGCTGCCGTGGGCTTCACTACCCCCTTGGGGAGGGAAGTAATTCGCGAGACCGTCTTCATCCAGATAGGTCGGCAACGCATCGACGAGCTTACTCCAGCGGTCGAGATCCATGAGCCCCACGGCAATGCTGGTTTGCTGCTCCAGACAATTGTAGGGATAGCGCTCCAGCCAATCGCGCACGCCGTCCAGGCCGGCGGCCAGAGTGGGTTGCATGGCGATCTTGAGCCCGCCAAGGGGGGCGCCGCTCGCCATGCGCAGATCCCCTGCCGGCGCTTGCACTTCCAGAGAGGTGGAGCCGTTGACCTGGAGCAGTGTGGCCTGCTGGACGGTCAAGGGCAGGGCCGGATGGATCCGCACGATTTTTTCCACGGCGTCATGGGCGCGGCTCTTGCTATCTTGCGCGCTGATGCGCCAGGGCCAGTCGCGGGCGGTCCAAGGTCCATCGCTGTTCGGTACGTTCACCTCCCACGCCACTTCCCGCCCTCCGTTGGCCGGCACATCCAGTTCTTGAGCGGCCAAGGTCACCTCTGGCGCTTCTGCCTGTACGCGCAAGTGCATGGACCGATCTGTGGTGTTACGCAGGGTGGCGGTCATGCGCAGATGGTCGCCGTCGCGTACCAAGGGGGGTAATCCAGGCAGGATTTGCAGGTCCTGGCTAGTGCGGATGCTGGTCTCGCCGGTACCGAAACGCTCGGCACCGAGGCTGGCGACGGCGACGATGCGAAAGCGGGTGAGACTGTCATTCAGCGGCACCTCGATCCGCGCCTCCCCGTGCGCATCGAGCACGAGATTGGGCCTCCACAGCAGCAGGGTGTCGAAGATCGCCCGGGTGTTGCTCACGCCTCCACCGCCGCCGGGTGCCATGGCCTTGCGTCCAAAGTGCCGGCGACCAACGATCTGCGCCTGCGCGGTGGCGGTTTCCACCCCCCACTCATGTTCGCGGTACATGGCATCCAGGAGATCCCAGCTCTTGTTGGGCATGAGCTGCAAGAGGGCCTCGTCGACGGCTGCCAAGGCTATGTCGGCATGGGCGGCGGGTTTGCCGGCGGCGGTCTGCACCCGCACGGTCACCAGGGCTTTGCCGCGCACGGGGTAGGACGTTCGGTCGGCGTGGACCTGCACCTTCAGGCGATAGGCGTCTCGGTCCACATGGACCTCGGTTGCCCCCAGGCGGAAAGCCGGCTTGCTCAAGTCCACCTGGGCCGTGGGCGGGATGTAGTCCTTGCGGTCGCGCCAGAAGGCGTGCCACCAGGCGATGGGCGTTTTATAGCCCCAGGTGAAAAAGCTGTACCAGGGTGCTTCGTAGACGCGCCCGCGCACCGCCAGCACGCTGATGAAGACGTTGGGCGCCCAGGTGGGATCGACTTTGAGCTGGATCACTGGATCGCTGGCATCGATGTCCACCACGCGGGTCTCGAGGATGCCTTCACGCTCGATGGACACCAGCGCCTGCGCATGGCGGAACGGCATGCGGACCTGCAGCCGTATGGTCTCGCCGGGGCGGACGTGTTTTTTCTCTGGCAGCACGTCCATGCGATCGTCATTGTGGGCGCCGAACCAGAGAGTATCGCCGCCCGTGACCCAGAGGGAGGTGGCCGCGCGGGCCACACGGCCTTGCGCGTCGTGGGCGCGCGCGGTGAGCTCTACCTCACCACTTTGCGCAAAGCGGGTTTGGCACTGCAAGAGACCGTGGGCGTCGCTGGTACCCTTGCAGACGGTGCCCAAATCGCGGTGGGTAACCTGATTGTCATAGGCATAAAAGCCGCCCACCATGCGTTTGCGGGTGGTGGTGACGATGCGCGCCATGGCGCGGACTTCCACCGGCACCTTGGCCAACGGATGACCTTGCAGGTCGAGGACAATCGTTTGGAAAGACGTCTTTTCCTTGGCCGAGACCCAGGATTCGGCCCGGATACCGGCTACTACCGCCGCCGGCCACAGCGTATGGCGGCTGGAGATGGTCTGGATCTCGCCGTTGGGATCTGGGTAAGTGGCTTCCAGCAGCAAGTCTTGCGGGCTATCGACGGGTGGCAGCTCGCTGATGTCTACATGGGCACGGCCCTGGGCATCGAGGGTCAGGTCGTGTTTGTTCAGGATCACCCGCTGGTCCTCGTTGCTTGTCGAGGTTTTTTCACCAGCGGGCGGCGAGAAGGTGAAGGCTTCATAGTCGGGGAAGTGCATGGATTTGGGCTGCAGCATGGCTGAAACTTGCACCGGCAGTTGCGCCCCAGGCCCCCCCGACACATAGTCCACCTGCACGTCCACCGGGATGCGCTGCGGCGTCACCAGGGGCGTGCCGCGCGGTGTCACCCGGCCTTGCAAGACCGGCAAGCGAAACTCCTCCACTCGAAAGCCGCCGCTGCTCTCCGTGTCGGTGTAGTCATCGTCGCCGCTCGTGGGGCCGTCGTTGCCATACGCCACTTGCACCCGGTACCAACCGAGCTTGGCCGCCTTGGGGATGGCAAAGCGGTTTTCGGCGCTGAGCCCGCCACTGGGGCTGCGGTGCCATTCAAGTTTCTGGGTATACTGCTGGCCGCTACCGGTATGGGTGATGACCAGGATGTTCGGTAGTCCCTTGAGGTCGCGGGGCACGCGCAAAGCCCGCAAGGTCTCTTCGCGCAGGAAGTGTTTCATGGATACCGTCTCGCCGGCGCGCAGCAGGGTTCGGTCGAAAACGGTGTGCACCACCCGCGATGGCTCATCGCTGCCCCTCCACTGGGTGGGCAGGTCGAAACGCCAGGTTTCGATGCCGTCGTTCCAATTGCTCCAGGCAAAGCCCATGTCATCCCGGGTGCGGGCGCTGACGAAGTAGCCGCCATCTCTACCATCGTCTTCGCAGGAGGGTGGCTGGCGCGACAAATCGGGCAGGCGCGCGATACCCTGGCGATCGGTGACCGCTTTTTGCAACCATGTGCCATGGCAATCGGATACTTGCACGTGCGCGCCGGCCACGGGGCGGCCGGTGTCGAGGGCAGTGACCCAGGCCAAGCCGCCTTCGCGGCCGAGCTTGATGCTGACGTTGAGGTTGGTGACCAGGACGGCGGTGCGCACCACCATGCGTCGTTGCGGGCCATAGCGCGGGTCCAGCAGGGATTTGGCCAGACGCTCGGAACTGACTTCGACGATGTGAAAACCGGGCTGCAGAGGAATGCCGACCACTTCCATGGCACGGGTATGGCGATCGCCCGCCTGCGGCAAGTCCACCGTCTTGACGCCCGGTCGACCGGCAAGCAGGGATACCGTGCGGCTCTCCACGGCGTCTTTCGAGCGCTGGGCCAGGGTGTCGTCGTCACCCTTGCCGGAAGCCGCCTTGATCACGGGCGGAAGGGGATTGAGAACTGTCTTTTGCGCGAGGGACCGGCTCACCCAGAAATGGTCGAATTCCTGGACCAGACCGTACCAGCGGATGATCTCGGCGTCGCTGTCGGGATGCAGATCGTGTACCTGGCCGATGGGGCGCGTACTGGCCTTCAATACGCTCTCCACATTGCGCAGGGTCACTGGCAGGAGGGCGGGCCCTTGGCCGATCCCTTCAGGGTAGCGCTCGATGATGCCGAAGGGCGCAGTGGCGAACTTGATGAGAGGAGGGTTGGCAGCAGTGCGCACGGTCAGCGGGAAGCTTGCGGCATTACGTAGTGGCCGGCCGTCTAGGTCAACAAAGTGCGGCGGGAGGACGATGCGGAAGCTCTTGAGTTCAGGTAAGGGTACAGAGAAATTTATCGTGCTCACGCTGTTGGCTTGGGCATCCTTGTTACCCTCGTCCGGTTCACCCAAACGGGGAGGGATGGGTCCGGACGGGCCTTCGAGGACGATGCGCTTAGCCAAGGCACTGGAAACTTCAGTGTTGAAATGCAGGACCAGGGGACGGTTGGGCACGCAGGCGGCATGGGCGTTTTCCCGCTCGCAGGTGAATTCGGCGGCGAAGGCCGGACGCACCCGGTAATCCAGGCGCTTTTCCGTGGCCGTGCTCAGTCCCGAGGCGGTGGCCATGCCCGCTCCCCAGACCAATTCTACCCGCGCGCCTTCGGGCAAGGTGCGCGCGCACTGCAAGACTTCGAATTGTCCAGGCGCTTGGGCTGCGGCTTTATCCCAGTCGACGGCGCGTAGCGCCTGGTCCCTTTGGGCGCCCTCGATTCGCCGCACCGGCACCCGCTCCCCCAACCCTTCCACGGTACACCACGCATGACTGGCCAGGCTCTGAGGATCGGGCACGGCACGTAGTTGAAGTATGAAGTACTGCGCCGGATCGATGTTCGACGCACTGGAGGGTCTGGCGGTGACCAGCACCGGGCCGCCGGTATTGAAGCTGTAGTTTGCTGCTGCCTGCAGATGTTCGCCTTGGGCGGAGACGAAATCGGGGGCCGGGCGCACCGTGCAGCGAGCGCCCCCGGGCAGGTCCTGATGGAATTGAAAAACCCATTCGCGGGCATTCAACCAGCGCCCGTCGCCCGCCGCTGCTGGATTGCAGCGCACCTGCAACGGTGCCGGTGCCTGGGCGTCGCCCAGGCGGACGGCGTCCTGGTCGAAGCGCGCCATCACCTGGCGCACGGGAAAGGCCTCGCCCTGGGGTGTGAGCTGCACGATCTGCAGGGCCAACGCAGGGTTCGCCCAGAACATGGCGATGAGCAAGCAGCCGATTTTGAGAAATACCGAACGCATATCGCACCTCACAGGAAACGATGCCCAAGGCCGCGGCGAACTCAGGAGCAAGCCCCTTTGTGCGACTGAATGATGACGATGAGCGCAGCAGAGGCGCCGTGGCCGATTCTTCCTTCTTTTATTGCTATTTCAACGTCTGGTCTGAGGTTCCCAATCCCTCAAGGTGCTGATGCGCGATTGGTATTCCTCCTCCAGGCAGGACACATCCGCCTTGCAAGCATCGCGTTCCTTAAGCCAGTTCCGCTGCTCGGCGATGAGTTCCCGACGCTCTGCGCTACCCTTGGTAGTAGTGGCCAGGGCGCGGTGGTAGGCTTCCGCGAGATCCGCGTCCAGGGCGCGCAATTGGGGGTTGGCGCAAAGGGCTCCTTCGGTGGGCGTGGCCGCCCGGCTGCACTGGGCGGCGGGTAGGCCCTTCTGTGCCAGAGCAGGTGACGCCCATAGCCCGGTGGACAGGATCAAGAGGGTGCTATAACGGGACAAAATGTTTACAGACATGGATACGCTCCTTCTATCAGGTAAAAACAACATCCTACATAACTTATTGATTCGGCTTCTCACTGCCAGAATAACCCTGGCGAGACGTTATCCGGCACTTGCGGCAAGGGAATGGCGCAGTGCTGGTTGATGATTTTGCCGTTGGCGGTATTGCAATTCAGGTTATAGGTCTGAATGGGCAGGGGCTGCTTCAGCGCCGCCTGACAGCGGGCCTGGTCCTTGCCCGGACAATTCTGGTTAAAGCCCAGGATGCTCGCCGCCACCCAGGCGCGGATGGCGGGTAAATTTTGGGCCAGAGCCGACGGATCCCGCACGAAAAGGGCGATTTTTGCGTTCGCCTGGAAATAAAGATCTGAGAGGGGCTTCCCCGAAGGCAGAGCCAGATAAAGCCCGTCCACGATGCCGATGAGTTGCACCGCGCCCTGGCGATTGACCACGGCCAACGACTGCACCTGCGCATTGTGGGGTTGGAAACCCCAGACCAGGACGTTACCGTTGGGTAACGCCATCTGGGGCAGAGGGTAGAGATCCATGCCTTGCTCCAGACGCTTCAGCAGGGGGACCGGCTGTTGCCCTTCCTGGAATTTGATTCCGCCGGCAAATTTCTTCAGGGCGGCCTCGTCCAGAGGGGGGCGCAGGCG
>JABEBX010016014.1_pt1 | contig 48256 bp, 45 predicted proteins | sample 7245971 | NCBI WGS metagenome assembly JABEBX01 (sample SAMN14506365, study PRJNA622280) | hot springs metagenome | biome: hot spring [ENVO:00000051]|acidic hot spring [ENVO:00002120]; feature: spring [ENVO:00000027]|sediment [ENVO:00002007]; material: sediment environment [ENVO:01001048]... | reverse complement strand
AAGATGCCCGGCGTTGTGATACTCGACGGCAAGGCCTACAGCCACCACAGCAGCGACCCGCTCAATACCAAGCATTGTGAAGATCCCTTTTCCATATTCGCCCTGATCTTCCATGACGGAGATCAAAAGGCGGCGGCGGCGGCAATCCGCAAGGAGGCCCGTCATGGTAACCATTGATCTTACCCGCTTGGTTCGGAAGGAGGAGATCAAAGCGCGGGTACAGCAGGAGCAGACCGAGCCGGGGCAAGAGCAGGCCCAGGAGCCGGGCCAGGCAGTGCGGAAGTTTCGGACTGCCAGGGAACTGTTCGCAGCCCCCCAACGGTTGCAGTGGTTGGTCAAGGACTGGATCGAGGCAGGGACCTGTAGCGCCCTCCTTGGCGAACCCGGCGCTGGCAAAACCTTCGCCGCTTTGCGCCTTGCGGCCTGTATTGCCACCGGCACCGCCTTTCATGAGGGCGTGCCTGTCATGCAGGGACCTGTTGCCATTGTCGAGGGGGAAGGCCAGGCCTCAGCTATCCGGCGACTACTGGCCCTAGACCTGCATTTTGAGGGGTCACTCTCCGAATCCGGAAATCTCCACCTATGCGGCACTCCCCTCAAGGTGGACGATCCAGACACCTTGGACGCCGTGCTGGGAGAGCTGGCCCAGATCAACCCCGTGCTGGTCGTTCTCGATACCTTGAACCGGACCAGCACCGGCGACGAAAACTCCACCGGCGACATGACCGCCTATGTCCGAGCTTTGGACACCATCCGCGAGAAGATGGGCGCGGCGGTCCTCTTGCTCCACCACCCGTCCAAAGCTGATCCACACGAATTGCGCGGATCGTCAGCACTTAAAGGCGCCTTGGATTCGGTGGCCATGGTCCAGAAACGCACCGGCAAGCTGGCGCTTATTCAAACCAAAAACCGAAGCGGCGACTTAGCCAAGCCGTGCTTGTTTAGCTTCGATCCTGTCTTGATGCCCTCCGAATGGGCACCGGAAGGCGAGGGTGTCCACCATGAAGCCGTGCTGGTCCCTACCTCACCAGAAGAACAGGAAGGGCCGGAAATGGACGAGAAGGAAGGCAAGCTGCTCGTTCTGATCGAAGGCCTACTGGCAGCCAATCGGGACCGCTTGCGGGAAGGTGGACATGATCCAAAAGGGGCGAGATTGACCACCAAGGAGGTGGTAGATGCCAGTCCACTCGGACGTTCTCGGACATTCGCCTTGCTCAAGGCCTTGGAACGGGACGAGCACATTGTTCGGAAAAATGGATTTATTGAACTTAAACAAGAAGTTAAACAGTCCATGGACAGTCCACTGGACTAGTGGACTTTGGTCCATTTAGCAGTCCAGTCCAGTCCACACCCCTATAAGGGGTGGACTTGTGGACTATGGACTGGATTTTGGAAACGGACAGCCAAAAGCACGGCAAAGGAACTCGGAATGACTAACGACGAAATCAGGCAGGGAACTCTCACGATCGAAGGCCATTGCGCGGTCTGGTTTGACAGGCCGGACGGCGGGTGGGGTTGTGATCTGACGGATCTACCGGAAGCGGACCAGGAGCAGATCCTCATGGCATGGCTGAACGACCACCGGACAGCACATGCAGCTTTCGACGAGCGGCAACGCATCAAGCGCCAGCACGGCGGGAAGGTTGCCTTCCTGGACGAAGAACGGGCGAGGGGCAGACAGAAAGGCAAGCGCCCCCGCAAAGGCCCCTAGGAAGTCCGTAGAGCGATTTTTGGGGGGTAGGTGGTGCGTGTGTACCACTTGCCCAGTTTCGATGCAGTACAGGGCAAATATGGAGGTTTTATGAGTGAAGCGTTAAGAAGTGCAGTAGAGCAGGCAGAAGCAGCACTGGCGAAGGCTAAGGCTGATCTGGAAAAAGCCAGCCAAGCCGGGCCGGGTGCAAAGGACTTCCGTGCTTTGCCAGCGGATGCCCAGAAGGCCGCGCTCCGTAAGCTTGGCGTGAAAGTCTAACCATCACCACTACCAAAGAGGGATCGAAAATGAGCAACGATAACGTAGCAGTAGCAGCCGAAGCACTCACCACGGCCACCGCCGTGCATCAGGAAGCGGTAGCCAATCACGAGAAGGCAGTCGCAGATCACACAGCGGCCCAGCCAACCGGGAGGCCGTTCTGGCGGCGGCGACTGGCCCAGACGATAAGACTATCGCCCAGGCACGGCGCACCGTTGAGGCTGCGGCCGATGCGGTGGAAATGGCGCAAGCCAAGGCCAAGGCAGCAGCAGCGAACAGGGCAAAAGCGGAAGCGGATCTCGCCATCGCAACATCGGTGCAGTTGAAGGCCGATTATGACAATGCACGGGCGCGGCTGATCGAGGCCAACCAAGCCCTTTTGGAAGGTTACGACGGTTTGAAGCATCTGGTGGATGCGGCCAACGCAGCAGGCACGGCGGCGAATGAAGCCCTGGAAGCGGCGCAACGGTTCGCCCCTCCATCTGACGTACTCGGTACGATCCCGGCAGGCAGCTTGCCGACAAAGGCGCTCCAAAGCCTGCCACGTCATGGGCGCGTGCCGGGGTTTAACTGGTCCGTTCCGGGTTTTGCGAATAATCGGAGGAATGTCGACTTGAGCCAAACGCTCTTGGCTGACTGACGGCATAGGGTGGGGTGGATGTATCACCTCACCCGTTTGGATGCGGCCACGGGCAAATTTGAGGCCTTTACGGTCAAAGGATGGCGAGGATGAATGACGATCATGAACGCACGGGGTCGCCCCCGCGTGTGGTACGCGCCACGACCGCCGAAGCGAAGGCGCTCAGGGCAAGGCAGTTTGCCGAGCTCTTCACCGAGCACGGATCAATCACCAAAACGGCAGCGGCAGCAGGAGCCAGCAGACAGCATGTGGCGGCGGTACTGCGATCCCCAGAAGGGCAAACGGCCATGCAAGAGGTACGCTATGAGCTAAACGCTCTGCAAAAACAGAGGCTTGCCGGTCTTTCTGACTTGGCGCTCGACGCCCTGGAGGACACGTTGCGACGTGCCAGGCCCGAAAGCATGGCGAAAACAAATGCGGCCCAGGCGGTCCTTGATCGCAGCGGCCATCGGCCTGTTGAAAGATCGGAGGTTTTACTAGATGCAAAAATCACAGACGAATCAAGAGCTTCAAGAATTGCTGCAATACTTGAAACCGCACGAAGTCGCAGAACTGGATCAATTACTGATGGGGGTACCGGAGCCGGTTGAGATCGAGCTTTACCTGGTCGACCTAGTCGCAGACGGAGGAGAGCGGCGAAAAAACCAGACCGGGCCTTACGTCCTGACGAGGGATAGGGGGTTAGTCCTCAAAAGCGAACTTTGACAACCATGCAAGCCCTCTGACGATTCAGGGGGCATCCTTCTTTTTGTCCGTCACAGTGACAAGGAAGCAGATCCCCGTCGAGAGGCCAACCAAAAGCCAAAAGCAAGACGAAAAGAAAGACGGCGGAAAAGACTATGACAAGAATCAGATATAAAACAATACGTTACTGCTACTGTATGGCGGAGGCGGTGAGATTCGAACTCACGAGGGGCGCGAACCCCTGCCGGTTTTCCGTACCACTATGGCTTTCGCCACCAGCCACGCTGTTTGCGGTCTGGATCATGCCTTCGCCATAGCCAATGGCCTTAGGCGGGAACCGTCTGATCTCTACACCTTCCGGCGACGCCGGCTTGGCTCGGCGTTACCTCGCTGGTCCGCAGGGGCTTCGCCGAATTTGATTCCTGACACCCAGAGGGTTTCCTCCCTGGGGCTCGATGGGACAAGACCGGTGCAATCAACCGCTCTGCCACACCTCCGTTCGCGTATTTTATCCGAACTTGGGGCGCGCCGATAGAACCCCAGCGGTTTTCCCTGGTCTCATACGTAGTCGGCCCCCCCCTATAGGCGTTTACCGGCACTCGTTATGCTATTGTTGGAGTTGGCGGCTGCCATAAGGGCGTTTGGAAAAGCTTTGGTTCCACCCTAATGGCGGGGTGAGGGGGTTTCTTCGGCAGTGCGGAGGGGAGTTTCGTGGGCAACGCCTTGAATCCGAAAACGGTAGAGCCCGGCTGGGGCCTGCGCTGGTTACGCGAATCGCGGGATCTCCTCCGTGCTGGGGCGCTCCCCTTCTCGGCCCTTTACTTGGCCCTGGCGGCCATCAATATGACCTGGCAGCCTGCCCTGCTCAGTTTTCCCATTGCCTGTGGCACCAGCGTATTGATCATGGGCTGCGCCATGGCGGTAGATGGGGGAATCACGGACCTGGCGGGAGTCTTGCGCGCCCTTCGCGATCTCCCCTGGTTGGGCCTCCTGCGCCTGCTGGCCGAAATTACGGCGTTGATCCTCGCCATACTGGTCCTGATGCTCCTGTTGCACCGCTTCCTGGGCAATATCCTCAGCCAGGACCACCTGTCCGCCGCGGCGAATTTGACACACACCCGTCAGGCCCCATGGCTGGCTCTGCCCCTATGGATACGCTCCTGGATCAGCAACGCCCTGGGCAATACCCAGGAAACCGTCGGCAATGCCTTTCTGATCCTGTCCATGGGCATCATGCTGATGGGGGTCACCCGGCACGCCAGCATCGCATTCATTGCCGGTTTTTCCGGCGTATTACGCAATATCCGGGTGTGGATGGCCTTTTTATTGGCATCCTTGTTGATCGAAGGCATGGCTACGGCATTGTCGGGGATCATTGCTACCGTCAATGCGGCCATTCTGGTCGCTCTGCTCAGCAATGCCCTACTGCTCTTTTCCGGCGTCTATGGGTGGTGCTTTGTGCATGAGGTCTTTGGTGAACCGGGCAAACGGGTAGCGCAAAAGAGAACGGTAAAGGTGGGGCGAACAGCGGCGGCATAGGGAAAAAGAACGTTCGGGGCCGGCCCGCTATCCGTTGCCTGGTGGCGCCCTGCCTTGGTGAACCCTGCGCCTGCGGAGCGTACCATCGGCGGACCCGAAGGAGGCAGCAGAGTAGATTCTTGCGCCGCCATATAATCTTATATACTGATTTTCTTCTACTTTATGGCGTGATCAAAAAATACGTGCTTGGTAAGACCTTACCCTACCGATATACTCTTAGCATGCCCGTCATGGGGCACATCAACAGCATACACAGAGGGAAAGTCTATGAGCAAAAAGATCGCATTGGCCATGGTCATGGGGTTGAGTCTGGCAGGATCAACAGTAGCATTCGCCGACATTCCGGTCTTCATGTCGCCAGTTTGGGCGCAGGAACTCTGCACGGCGTGGAACAGCAACGCAATCCTCACGGACAAGCTGGGCGGCAGTTGGATCAAAAATAACGGCGGCAAGGGGTACAAGATCATGGAGATCTCGGACTCCAATTACAAAAATGTACCCCCCGTCCAGTTGGAGATTTCCGCCAAAGACGGCAAGGCCCTATGCACCTATGGCGGTGCCGTTAAGGCAAAGGATCTCAACTACGACTACGACTACAAAATGTGGGCTACTACCCACGACTGGCATCACATGGGCTCCCCCATGACCGCCATGATGTTCGGACGCCTCAACTTCAAGGGTCCCAAGATGGAAGCCATGGAAAACATGAGTCCCTTCTCCGAATTCCTGAAACTGGTCAAGGAAGTGCCCGGCAACGACAAGGTCGCTCCTGCTGCCTGATTCTGCCCCGTAAGCCGCCAAAAAGGGAGGAGCAGGCGCTGTTCAGCGCCCTGCTCCCACAAAATCACGCCTTCAGCTTTTCCCGCAACAAGGCATTGACCTGATCGGGATTGGCCTTGCCCTTGCTGGCCTTCATGACTTGGCCCACAAAGAAGGCCAGGAGCTTGTCCTTACCCCCGCGGTAGTCCGCTACTTGCTGCGGATTCGCCCCAATGATCTCGTCAATGAGACCGGCAATGGCCCCGCTATCGGTAATCTGCCGTAAACCACGGCTAGCGATGATGGCGTCCACCTCGCCGCCCTCGGCAAAGATCAGCTCGAACAGGTCCTTGGCGATCTTGCCGGAGATGGTTTGGTCACCAATGCGTTGCAGCAAGGTACGGAGTTTTTCCGCCGCAACCGGACAGCTTTCCATCTCCAGACCGGCCTTGTTCAGAGCCCCCAGCAAGTCGCCCATGACCCAGTTGGCGGCCATCTTGGCATCCACACCCATGGCCACCGTTTCATAATAGTCAGCCACGGCGCGGCTGGCCGTCAGGACCCCGGCATCGTAGGCCGGCAGGCCGTACTGCTGCATGAAACGGTCGCGCTTGGCATCCGGCAGCTCGGGTAACGCCGCCCGTACCGCGCCGATGCGCGCCTCGTCAAAAATCAGGGGCAGCAGGTCGGGGTCGGGGAAGTAGCGGTAATCGTTGGCCTCTTCCTTGCTGCGCATGGAGCGAGTCTCCCCCTTGTTGGCGTCAAAGAGGCGGGTTTCCTGAATAACCTTGCCGCCACTCTCGAGGATATCTCGCTGCCGCTCCATCTCATATTCGATGGCTTTTTCCAGGAAACGGAAGGAGTTGAGGTTTTTGACCTCCGCACGCGTGCCAAAGGGGGCGCCGGGACGGCGCAGAGAGACATTGGCATCGCAACGGAAGGAACCCTCCTGCATGTTGCCGTCACAAACGTCCAGATAGCGCACCAGGGCATGGAGCTTCTTGAGATAGGCCACCGCTTCAGCCGGGGAACGCATATCGGGTTCCGAGACGATCTCCAGCAGCGGCGTACCGGCACGATTGAGATCGATGCCCGTCTGCCCGGAAAAGGCCTCATGGAGGGATTTTCCGGCATCTTCTTCCAGGTGCGCGCGGGTAATGCCAACCACCTTTTCCCGGCCATCCGCCAGGGCGATCGTCAACTGGCCCTTGCCGACGATAGGCAACTCGTACTGGCTGATCTGATAGCCCTTGGGCAGATCCGGATAGAAATAATTCTTGCGGGCAAAAACGCTGCGCTTGTTGATCTGGGCGTTCACCGCCAGACCCAGGGCAATGGCCTTGTCCACTGCCGCGGCGTTCAGCACCGGCAAGGCCCCCGGCAAGGCCAGACATACCGGACAGGTCTGCGTATTGGGCGCGGCACCGAAGGCCGTGGGACAGGCACAAAAAATCTTGGTGGCAGTATTGAGTTGCGCATGCACCTCAAGGCCGATGACGACTTCCCATTCCATAATGCTATTCCTTTGCCGATGCCAGGGCCGGCCGTTGCCGGTGCCAGTCCGTTTCCTGCTGAAAACGATGGGCCACATTGAGCAGCAGGCCGTCGGTAAAATAATTGCCCATCAACTGCATGCCGATGGGCAATCCACCAGCGGTGAAGCCGCAGGGAATGCTCATGGCCGGGATGCCCGCCAGATTCACGGCGATGGTGTAGATATCCGCCAGATACATGGCGACGGGGTCCTGGGCCTTATCCCCCAGGGCAAAGGCCGCCGTCGGCGTGGTGGGCCCGACGATGACATCCACCTCGGCAAAGGCCTGGCGGAAGTCCTCGCGAATGAGACTGCGCACCTGCTGGGCCTTGAGATAATAGGCATCGTAGTAGCCCGCCGAGAGGACATAGGTGCCGATGAGGATGCGCCGCCGCACCTCGGCACCAAAACCTTCGTAACGGCTGCGCTGATAAAGATCGGTGAGATCCCCCACGTCGGCGGCACGATAGGTATAGCGAACCCCGTCGAAACGCGCCAGATTGCTGGAGGCCTCGGCCGGCGCCAGGACGTAATAGGTGCTCACGGCATGGGCGTTGTTGGGCAGATGGATGGGCTTGATCACGGCGCCCTGGGCCGCCAGGACGCGGATCCCCGCCTCCACCGCGGCCGCCACTTCGGGATCCAGGCCGGGACCGAAAAATTCCTCCGGAACCCCCACCCGCAAACCTTGGAGGGGCGCATCCAGGGTAGACGCAAAGACCCCTGCGGCCTCGGGATGGCTGGTCGCATCGCGTGGATCATGGCCCACCATCGCCTCCAGCAGGAGCGCGCAGTCTTCGGCCGTCTTCGCCAGCGGCCCACCTTGGTCCAGACTGGAAGCAAAGGCAATCATGCCATAACGGGACACCCGCCCGTAGGTGGGCTTGATGCCCGTCACCCCGCACAGGGCCGCCGGCTGGCGGATGGACCCGCCGGTATCGGTGCCCGTAGCCGCCGGCACCAGCCGTGCGGCCACGGCCGCCGCCGAACCGCCGGAGGAGCCTCCTGGCACCCGCTGCAGATCCCAGGGATTGCGCACGGCACCGAAATGACTCGTTTCATTGGACGAACCCATGGCGAACTCGTCCATGTTGAGCTTGCCCAGCATGACCATGCCCGCAGCCTGCAAACGCTCCACGACGGTGGCATTGTAGGGGGCGGTAAATTGCTCCAGCATGCGTGAAGCGCAGGTGGTACGCACTCCCTCGGTACAAAAGATGTCCTTGTGCGCCATGGGGATCCCCAACAAGGCCCCCTCCTCCCCCGCCGCCAGACGCCCGTCGGCCGCTGTCGCCGCGGCAAGGGCCTCGGCCTCGGTAATGGTAATAAAGGCATTGAGAGCGGGGTTGTGGGCCGCCACGCGATCCAGATAAAAGCGAGCAAGCTCCTGCGCCGAAACCCGGCGTGAGCGCAAGGCGTCGCGGAGTTCCCGCAAGGAAGCTTCACTGAGATCCACGAATGGCTCCTATTCGATTACTTTGGGCACGAGAAAAAGACCATCCCGGGCGGCGGGGGCGTTTTGCATCAGCGCCTCGCGGCGGTCCGGATTCTGCGCAATATCAGGCCGCAAGGGCTGCTCCAGGTCCAGGGGATGGGCCATGCCGCCTACCCCGCCGGTGGGGACGTTGCGCAAGGCTTCCACCATCTCCATGATGCGTTCCAGTTGCTCGGCCACGGCTGGCACCTCGGCCGTCGGCAAGGAGATGCGCGCCAGATGCGCCGTTCGTATTACCGCTTCTGCATCAAAAGCCATCTCTTACTCCTTTTCCTACGGGCGTCACGGATGCGCCGGAGCGGGGGCGGATGTTGCCGGAGCCGTATCGGCACCGCTTGCCGCTGGCGATGTCGCCGCAGCGGGCTCCGGCAAAGGACCCAGCCCCTCCAGAAGCTGACTCTTGCTGACCTCTCCGCCGTTGATCAGGTATTGCTCATGCTGTTCCCAGGCATTGCGCATGAATACATAGGGGTTGACGGCCTCCTGCACCATGCGAATGCTATCGCGCTCCTGGTAGCCGGTATCGACCACCCCCATGCCCGACAGGGCGTACTGTGCGGTGCTGCTGCTGATGTAATACGCGGGTCCGGTGAAGATGCTCATGGCAATGCCCGGCAGATTGCGTACGGAACTGGGTCCATAAAAAGGGAGGACCAGATAGGGCCCCTGGGGTACGCCCCACACTCCCAAGGTTACACCAAAGCCGTTGTCATGGGGGGGCAGGTCAAGCTTGTTGGCCACGTCAAAGAGACCGCCCAGACCGAAAATGGTGTTCACCAGAAAACGGCTGAGGTCTTCCATGCCCTGCCGGCCACGCCCCTGCAGGAAGTCATTGATGAAAATATAGGGGGTGCCCACATTGTTGAAGACATTGCTCACGCCTTCCCGAAACACTTCCGGAGTCACGGCGCGGTAGCCCTCCGTCACCGGATGCAGCACATAGTCCCAGAGGCCCATGTTGAAATGAAAAATAGGTCGGTTGACGGGTTCCAGCGGATCCGGGTTGTCCGCCACGGCAGGGCCTTGCGTACCTTGACCGGGGGTATCGGCCGTTGCACAGGCCGAAAGGCCGGCACTCATGGCCAGAATGCCGGCACACAGGATCAATCCTCGCCTCATTGCCCTCCCTCCCTGGCATATCCGTCGATCTGTTTGCGCAAATGTGCCACCAAGGCCTGGAATCCCTTGCTCTTCATGGTATCGGTATACTCCGCACGCTTCATGGAGAGATCGCTCACTCCATCGGCCACGACATTGACAATGCGCCACTGCTGATCGGCCTGCTGCAGGAGATAGTCAAAACGATGGACCTTGCCGTTGTGTTCCGTAAAGGTCGTGAATACGCCCATGGTACCCGGTTGCAACATCTGGCTGCTGGTGATGGCAAAACGCTCGCCATCGTAGCGGTCGAAGCGCGCAGCGTAGGTGGCCGTAGTGTAGTCGGCGAGTACCGTCATGAACTCCTTTTGCTGGGCGGCATGGAGTTGCGCCCAGTAGGGCCCCATGGTCAGGCTGGCAATTTTCTCAAAATCAAAAAGCTGCTTCACCACCGGAGAGACGATCCGATAACGCCCCGCATAGCCCAAAGCCTTGCCTCCCTTCATGGCCTCCAGCAAGGCGTTGTCCAAGGCGGCGATAGCCCCCTGAGGCGACGTGGCAGAGGGAGTCGAGGCGGTGGCGGCAACATCCGCCCACGCCGGCGCAGCGCTCAAGGGCAGCAGCAGGGACAACGCCACCGCGCCCATCCCGATCATGCGTTTTTTATTGGTCACGATACGCTCCTGACAACAGGACAGTAAATTTAACGCTCAACGCGCAACGGGAACACCGGATGCTCCGCCCCCGCCGACGGCGGTGTGGACGGCAGGTCCGGCGCCATCGGACCGGCGGTGCGGGGTCCCAGTAACGCCACCTTCAAGGCTTTGATGGGGTGGGCAAAAGTGTCGTTCACCGCCGTCGGTTCAAAACCCGAATGCACCTGGCACTGGTCGCACTTGGCATGATTGCCGACGCCGTATTTCTCCCAGGGGGTATCATCCAGCAACTCCTGGAAGGTTTTGGCATACCCCTCCGTTACCAGAAGGTAACAGGGTTTTTGCCAGCCGAAAATATTCCGGGTGGGATTGCCCCAGGGGGTGCACTGATAGGTCTGGTTACCGGCCAGAAAGTCGAGAAAGAGGCTGGACTGGTTGAACCGCCAGCGCGATTGCCGTTCCTTGCCCAAGCGGAAGATATCGCGGAACAACTGCCGCGAGCCCTGGCGCTTGAGGAAGACCTCCTGCTGCGGGGCCCGTTCGTAATTGAATCCGGGCGAAATGGTGACGCCCTCCACGCCGAGCTTCTTGCAGTCGTCCAGGAAGTCCGCCACCTCTGCCGCGCTTTCCCCCTGGAAGAGCGTGCAGTTCACGGTTACCCGGAAGCCCTTCTCTACGGCCTCGCGTACGGCTGCCGTGGCGCGCTGATAGGTCCCCGGCTGGCAGACGGAATCATCATGGCGCCTTTCGTTGCCGTCGAGATGGATGGAAAAGGTGAGATAGGGAGAAGGAGCATAGTCCTCCATCCGCTTTTTCAGCAGCAGCGCATTGGTACAGAGATAAACGAAGCGCTTGCGCTCCACCAGGCCCTGCACAATGGCCGGCATGTCCTTATGGATCAGCGGTTCACCGCCGGCAATGGAAACGATAGGCGCGCCGCACTCCTCCGCAGCGCCGATGCACTCCTCCACGGACAGGCGCTGATCCAGTACATCATCGGGGTAGTCGATCTTGCCGCAGCCGGAACAGGCCAGGTTGCAGCGGAACAGCGGTTCCAGCATCAGCACCAGGGGATAGCGTTTACGCCCCCGCAATTTTTGCGCGAGGATATACCGTCCTACCCGATAGCTTTGGATTAGTGGAACGCCCATACCTGGTTTCTCCTGTGTTTTTTGCCGGATGAACAGGCAACACGATGGCTGACAAAATGGATGAAGTATAACATACCAAACAGTCTATAGGACAAGCGCCCAGTGGCGCATCAAGCCGCCTTCGCTCGGGACAAGAAAAAAAACAGCATCCCGGCAATGCGCGGCGCCAGCTTCGGCCGCAGCAATCGCGGATCGTAGGGGGCAAAACGCCTTTCGTTTTCGCTTCGGCACAGCGCCAGAAGCTCCCGGAGGCTAATGTCGTTGCTGATCTCCTTGTGCCCCGTCAAGGTGAAGTTTTCTTCCTGGCTCTCGTTGAGGCCCCGGGCCGTCCGGATCCGCGCCCAGGCCTGCAGGGCAATGACCTGGATCCGCTGCAGTTCCAGCCCCAGGCGCTTCCACCAGGACAGGCGGCTGCGGTGCCATGCCAGCCAGTTGATGAAAAAAATGATATGGCGGGCTTCTTCCTGCATGATGGGGTCGAAGATTGCCACCAGTGCTGGCGGGAAAAAGCCCGAATCACGGGCCAGGGCGAAAAGGCCGAAGGCAAAATAAGAATCCAGGCACTCGCCGTAACCGGTATAGAGGAACTCCCAATAGGGATCCCGTATGGCCGGTGCTGCCGGTAAGGGCGGAATCTTGATCCCGTAGTGCTCCACCAGGGCGCGCAGCAAATCCGCGTGGCGTTGCTCTTCCAGGCCATCCAGGGCCACCGCCGCGCGCACGACCGGGTCGGACTCCCGTTCGCCCATGCTTTGCACCATGCGCGCGGTGACGCTCTCGGTGGCTACCGCCTCACCCCAGAAAGGCAAAGCCACCAGACGCCGATAGGCATCGTCGTCCAGCTTGGGCCAGTCGATCTGCTGCGGATCAAAGCGGATATGCGTATCGTGAAAAAACTGGCAAAAAAGGTCGCGATGCTCGTTGGACCCCATTTCCAGCATGGCCGCCGTCATGATGCTTCTCCTTTAGGTGCTTGCGCCTGCTGCCATTTGCGGTGTAGATGATGCCCTTCCAGGGCTTGCCATGACAAGAGTACGGGCCCGCCCAATACCAGTTCCCGAAAGCGGCGCGCCAGGGAAAAGGCCAGCGCCAGATCCGGGCTGATGCCCGCCGCGGCACCGAAGAGTACAAAACCGCCTTCCTGGATACCGATCCCGCCCGGCACCAAGAAGGCCGCGCTGCGCAGGGCCTGCCCGAGACTTTCCATCAAGACGGCCGCCCACAGGGGAATGGGGTGGCCCAGGATCCAGAAGGTGAACCATACCTCCAGCGCCCCCGCCAGCAGGCCCATGCACTGCCAGAAAACGGGGGTCAGAAGGGCCCAGCGCTGGCCGTAAAGGGTGCGGATTTCTGCGTCGAGGAGGGCCGGATCACCCAGACGCAAGAGCAGGTCTTTACCGCCCAGCAGCATTTTCATGAGCCGCTGAAGGATCTGGAAAAATCCCCAGCGATGCTGCACCCAGAGAAAGCCGAGCACGACGGGCACCATGGAGGCCAAAGCCAGAAGCACGGCCAGCTCCATGGCATGGTCGCTGATGGCATAGACCAGGATGACCAGGCCCAGCAGGGTGAAAAGGAACTGGCTCACCAGGGTCAGGGTGATCTCCACCATGATGCTGGCGCCACCCAGGTAGCCGGGAACGCCGTGGCGGGCCAACAGCCGCGCACCAACCACTTCACCGCCCACCCGCGCGACGGGCAGAAGTCCATTCACCGATTCGCGTACCGCGGCGACCCAGAGCAGATACCAAAAACCCGCGCGCTCTTCCCCGCGCAGCAGCCATTTCCAGCTCAGGACATCCAGGCCCAAGGGTAGAAAATGGAGGGGCAGCAACCATAGCAGGGCCCAGCCGCTGTGGCCCAGAATCTGCAGGATGCTGCGGGCGCCCTCATGCAGCACCAGCACCAGGGCCAGCAGGAGCCCCAGCAAGCCGCTGGCATACACCAGGATGGGGCCCGTTGGCAGTGTGCGGCCCGTGGACCGCCCGCCCTCAGCGGCCTTCATCCTGGGCGATCCCCTGTTCGCGGGGGGAATGGGTGAATAGCAGGAGCAATGCCGGTAATACCACGAGGATGCACAGGAGTACCATGGCCAAGGCCAGGCTCAGGGTCTTGCCCAAACTCGCCATGCCCGGATCAAGGGATATGGCCATACTTCCAAAGGCGCTCAAGGTGGTGATCCCGCTGAAAAACACCGCAAAGGGCGTACTGGTCTGGAGCATGTGGGCGACATCCGTTCCACTGCGCCAACGCGCCACGATATAGATGGCAAAGGCCACGCCCAGCCCGATCAGCAGGGGCAGGACGATGATATTGCCTAGGTTAAAGGAAAGCCCCAGATAACTCATGCTCGCCACGGTGAAAAGCGCCGCCAACAACAGGGGCGCCATCACCAGCAGGGTATCGCGCCAACAACGCAGGACCAGGAAGAGCAGTAGGGAGATGCTGATCATGGCAATGGCCGTGGCCTCCTGGAAGGCCGCCAGCACCGCCTCGCCGCCTTCCACCAGCATCACCGGTGCACCGGCCGCCTGCGGCGCCACCTGCTGGACATTGCGGACAAAGTCCAGCATGGCGGCGTTGCTGCTGAGATTGGCCCGGGGAAACACTTCGATCCGGGCCTGACCCTGCGGCGTGACATACCGCGTACGCAAATCTTCCGGGAGGCTCTGCAAGGTCACGGGGGCAGCCGTCAGGGCCATCCCCAAGCGTTGCAATTCGGGGGGCAAGCCGCCCATGATCCGCTCCTGCAACGCGTTGATGGCCTGCGGATTATCGCCGTAGCGATGGTGAAAACGCTGCAGGGCGCTTTGCAATTGCATGGCCGCCTGTCCAGTCGGGCTGCCTTGCCCCTCAGCCATGCTCAAGGCCACCAGCCTGCCGGAAAAATGGGTCAGCACGGCGCCCGTATCCGCCGCCGGCGGCTGTAAAGCGGCCGGCATCAGGAGCGAAAAAGGCGGTACCAGGATTTGCAGATTTTGCAGGACGGCCAGTTTTTCGCTCTGCTCTCCGGGGATATAACTGGAAAGCGTCACCGCCTGCGACACGGCCGGCAGCTTGTCCAGGCGCGCCGCCAGGGCATTGGCGGACGCAAGATCAGGGGCGACGATCTCGATCCGGTAGGGTGACGTACCAGGTTCGGCCAGGAGTTGACGAAAGACCTTCACCCCCTCGGCGTGGGGGTCGATGAGACTGAGGGGATTGAAATCGAAAGACGCACGCAGGACTGCTGGAACTGCCAGGACAGCGAGTACCATAACCATCGCCAGCACCCCATAGGCATAGCGATGAATGGGATAACGGACCAGAGCTGGCGTCAGGCCCGGATGAGGAAGGCTGTGTACCGGGGGCCGCTGGCGTGCCGGCCACAGGGTAAGGAAGGCGGGCAGCAGCGTCAGGGTCATCAGCAATGCGATCAGCATGCTCGTACCCGATATCAGGCCCAGATCGACAATACCGGCATAGCTGGTGGGCACAAAGGCGTAAAAACTCAGGGCGGCGGCCAGCGCCGCCAGGCTCAAGGCACTACCCAGGCCGCGGGCCACGCGGCGCAGCGCCTCGGGATGGGGCGCCCCGCCAAAGACCTCTTCCCGATAGCGCATGCAAAATTGTATGCCGAAATCCACACCCAGGCCGATGAACAGGATCGCAAAGGCTACGGAAATCAAATTGAAGGGGCCGATCATCAGGAGGGCGCCCGCCGTGGTCAGGATCATACCGACGACCAGTCCGAGCAGGACCCCCGACACCATGCGTAGGGAACGCAGCGCCACCACCAGGAGGAGGATCTCCACGGCGAAAGTAAGCCCCAGGGACAGCCCCGCCCCGGCCGCCACGGTTTTGAGTTGCTCGGAGTCCAGCACCGCTTCGCCGGTTATGCCCAGGTCCAGACCATGGGCCTGATCCAGATGCAGGTCCGTGATCCCCGCCCGCAAGGCCCGCAGGGCCTGGTCAGCCGGCTCCAAAGAGTGATAGTCGAGCACCGGCCGGATGATGACGAAACGCTGCCGGCCCGATGCGGCCGTCGCACCGCCTCCCATCAAACTTCCCCAGGGAAGCTGATAGAATTGCCCTGCCATCTGCGCATCCACGGCCTTGCGCATCTCCATAAAAATTCTGTCCAGACCCGGCAGGCTGGCCCCGCCTTGCAGGCGCTGATCAATGGCTTGGTTCATCAGGCCCAACAATCCCGAGAGACTGGGATCCTGGGAAAGTTTGGCGATGAGCGGTTGCGCATCGGTAATCCGGTTGGCAAAGGATTGCAGCTCCTGCCGGGAAAGATAAAGAATACCATTGCGTTCGAAGAAACTACCGCCCCCGGGGATATAGACGTTCTCAAACTGCTGGGGATGGGCGCGTAGCCATTGACTCAGGCGATCCACCGCCCGCCCGGCCAAGGCCGAGTCCTTTCCATTGATGACCACGATGATGGTGTTTTTTTCCTGGGGAAAGTCCCGTTGATATGCGTGCTCCAGCTTTTGAAAAGGGAGATCCCGGGAAAGGGCGTTACTGGTATCGGTATCAACGGCAAAATGTGTTGCCGTATAAACAAGCCCCAGCAGGGCCATGGCTAGCAGCGTCCCGAAGACCACACGGGCATGCCGCTGGGACATATCGACAAGGCGGATGAGGGCGCCCAGATATACCTTTCCAACCCTCTGGAGAAAATGGTTAATGGGCGACCAGATCACTGAAGTGTACCTTTTGGATATGCTGGGCTTGCAGATATTGGGCTATTTCCGGACTGCACAGGGCCGCCCATTCCGCATCATGCCGATAGGCGGGCATCAGCGCCTGCAAAAGCGCGCTACGAGCCAGGGCCGGATGAAAGTAAATCTCGGTGGCGCCCTCGGGAATGCAGGCCAATGCCCGCAATAACGCCGCCTTATCCATGACCCCCGTGGACGTCAAGCCGAAGAGCGCATCATTGTGTGCCATGCCAAAGCGACGCAGGCGCCGGCGCATGAGGCGCAGCCACGGGCTGAGGAACAAGGACCACAGAGCTGGCGCCAGCCCCTTCGCCCCCCCGCAACGGGCAGCGGCAAGGGGCTCCCAGGGCAGCCGGACAGCACGCAGACCGAATTCCCGGCCAATGCGCAGCATCAGCGACAGAACCGTGGGATGCAGGTGTAAGTGTTTGTGGGCATTGGCATGATCCAGAACCAGACCGGTTGCCTGGAAAGCGGCAAACTGGGCACGGATCTCCGCGGCCAATTGCCGGCGTACCCGCGGGATAAAAAAATAACGCACCCCCCGCCACCAAAGATCGGCGGCAAAATGCCCACTACTGTCCACCAGGTCCGGCACCTGCTGCGCCGGCAAGACCGGACACCCGTCCACCAGGGTCAGATGCAGCCCCACATGCAATCTGGGCATGGTCCTGGCGCGCGCCACGGCATCGGCCGCGGCGGGAGCCCCGACCATGAGGCTGGCCGTGTTGAGTACGCCATCCCGATGGGCCGATTCCACTGCGGCATTGACCGCCGGATCCAGGCCAAAATCATCGGCAGTAAAGATCACCCGCCGATTTCCCCTCCTGGTCACCTTAGCCGTGGCGCTGGCGCAGGAAGCGCACGAACTCCACCCCTTCCCGCAGACGCCTTTTCATCATCTGGGTACTCTTGATCATTTCCCCGGTGATCTCGGCGATCTTTCCGGCACGAAAGTAGAAACGCTTGTACATGGTCTCCACCGAGTCGAAAATCTCGGTGTGATTGAGATGGGGATAACTCAACGGACTGATCTGCACACCGCGGTCATTCACCAGATGGGCCTCAGAATCCTCCGTTAGCCAGCCTTCCTTCTTGGCCTGATCATAGAGAAAGGTGCCCGGATAGGGAGCGGCGATGGACACCTGGATGGTGTGCGGATTGATTTCCTTGGCAAAGCGGATGGTCTCCTGGATGGTCTCCTGGGTCTCACCAGGCAAGCCGAGAATGAAGGTGCCGTGAATGACGACGCCCAGCTTGTGGCAGTCGGCGGTGAACTTGCGCGCCGCCTCCACCTTGAGGCCTTTCTTGATGTTGTTGAGGATCTGCTGATTCCCCGATTCATAACCCACCAGGAGCAGGCGCAGACCGTTTTCCTTGAGGATCTTCAAGGTCTCATAAGGGACATTGGCCTTGGCATTGCACGACCAGGTGACCCCGAGCTTGCCCAGACCCCGGGCGATTTCCTCGGCGCGCGGGCGGTCATCGGTAAAGGTGTCATCGTCGAAGAAGATCTCCTTGACCTGTGGGAAGTTCTTCTGGATGTAGCGGATCTCTTCCAGGACATTCTCCGCGCTGCGCGTGCGATAGCGGTGTCCGCCCACGGTCTGGGGCCAGAGGCAGAAAGTGCACTGGGAGCGGCAGCCGCGACCAGTATACAGGGAAATGTAGGGGTGCTTCAGATAACCGATGAAGTAATCTTCGATATGCAAATCGCGCTTGTAGACCTCGGAGACAAAGGGCAGGGAGTCCATATCCTCCAAGACCGCCCGGTCCGGCGTATGGACAACGGTGCCATTGGCCGAGCGATAGCTGACCCCATCCACTTCCGCCAGGGGACGGCCTTCGGCAATCTCCTTGAGGGTAAAATCGAACTCTTCACGGGCGACGAAATCGATGGCCGCCGAGGCCTGCAGGGACTCTTCGGGCTCCACCGCCACCTTGGCCCCTACCATGCCGATCATCAGCTTGGGATGCGCTTCCTTGAGGACTTCGGCCATGCGCACGTCGGAGGGGAAGGACGGGGTGCTGGTATGGATGATGCAGAGCTCGTAGCCGCCGGCGATGCGCAGGGTTTCTTCGACGCTCACATCGGCAGGCGGCGCATCCAGCAGCCGGCTGCCCGGAATCATGGCTGCCGGCTGGGCCAGCCAGGTGGGATACCAGAACGAGCGAATCTCGCGCTTGGCCTGATAACGCGATCCGGCACCACCGTCAAAGCCTTCAAAGGAGGGCGCTTGCAGAAATAGGGTCTTCATCGTCATTGCTGTGCTCCGTCGTGCCCGCCCATGCGCCCCTCGGGGTCGATGGCGAAGCGTTCTCCCCGCCAGCGGATCCGTCTGGCAAAAAGGGCATGAAACCATATCAGCAGGCCCATACCGTCGGCGAGGAAGGCATCCAGCACCCCCCCGGAATTGGTGATCCGCAGTTTTTTCAAGATCGCGTAATGGTACACGAGGCGCAAGCCCAGGACCACCACTAAAAAAATCAGTCCGGGCGGCCCGGCCCCGGGGGCAAGCAGGGCCACGACGGGCAAGGGATAGCTGATAAAGGCCAGGGCGTAGCCAGCAGGCTGCACCGCCCGCGTGGTCCGCGACCAGCGCAGGGCATGATGATAAAATTCCGCGAAATCAGGCTCATGGACCAGGGTATCCACCACATAGGGAGATAGTGCGGTCCGTTTTCCCTGGGCACGGCTCAGGGCCCCCAGTTGATAATCGTCGGCCAGGTGCCTTGCCAGAGCCGCCCATCCGCCAATCCCTTCCAGGGTGCTGCGGCGCAGGGCCATGGTCGCCCCTCCGCAGAAAATGGTGGGGCCCAGGCGCTCGGCGACGAGGACCGAGGGCAGGAAAGACTCATTGATCTGGGCCGCAAGGATCCGTGACCAGAAGCCGGCGACGGGAATGCCCCGGTAGAGGCAGGTCACCACCCCCACCCCATCATCATGCAAAGGCCGGCAAACCTCCCGCAGATAGTCGTCAGCCACGCGGATGTCGGCGTCGCTGACGACCAGATAATCGTGGCGGCACAAGGCAAAGATCCCGGCGAGATTGTTGACCTTGGGGTTGCTGCCCACCTCGGCGGTGCTGATGCCGAGGGCAATGGGGAGATGCGGATATTCCCGCCGCAGCCGTTCTACCACCGCGATGGCCGGGTCCGCCGGATCCTGGACACCGAAGACGACCTCATAGCAGGGATAATCCTGGCAGCAGAAGCTACGCAGGTTTTCGTAGAGTCCGGGCTCCAGGCCATGCAGGGGCTTGAGGAGGCTCACGGCCGGCCAGCTTTTATCCATCTCTTGCGGTGGAGAGCTAGCGCACTGGCCGGAGAGGTCCCTGGCCACCAGCCGTGGCCGCCAGCGGGTCAGCGCCCACAGGGCGAAGGCCAGATAAGCGAGGGCAGCGGTGCAGAGAAAGCAAAGTAGCCAATGCCACCAGGGGATCAGTGCCGTCACAGATAATGATGCTCCCGGAACCATTGCACGGCGTCCCGCAGGGCCTCCTCCGCGGGGCGATGGCGATAACCCAGGGAATTTTCGGCCTTCTCCGACGAGAAGTACATCTTGTGCGCTGCCATGCGCAGTTCGTCCCTGGTCACCAGGGGGGTGCCCCGCCCGCGCAGGCGCACCCAGGATTCTGCACCCCAGGCCAGGGGGTAGAGGGCACGACGGGGCAGACGCAACAGTGGCGAGCGGTGACCGGTGAGACCGGCAATACGGGTGAGCATGGCCCCCAGTGGCAGATTGTCTCCGCCGAGTATGTAGCGTTCGCCCACAGCGCCCTGACCAAAGGCCTGCCAGTGCCCCATGGCCACATCATCCACATGGACTACATTGAGGCCCGTATCGATGTAGGCCGGCATCCGCCCCGCGGCGGCATCCCGCACCATGCGGCCCGTGGGAGTCGGCTTGCGGTCTGCCGGCCCGATGGGGGTAGACGGGTTGACGATCACCGCCGGCAATCCTTCACTCACGCAGAGATTGCGAACCAGCTCTTCGGCAAGGAACTTGGAGCGTTTGTAATGGCCGATCATGGTTGCGAGGGTGGAGGGAGCATTTTCGTCGGCAATCCGCCCGTCCCCATAAAAGCCCAGGACCGCCACGCTGCTGGTATAAACGATGCGCTCCACTCCCGCTCCCAGAGCCGCGCGCATGAGGCGCTCCGTACCCCCGACATTGGCCGCATACATGGGAGCGGGATCGGGCACCCAAAGGCGATAATCGGCGGCCACATGGAAAAGCCCCTGACATCCGGCTACTGCCATGTCCAGATTTTCGCCGGTACGCAGGTCGCCATGCACCACTTCTACATCCAGGCCCTGCCAGTTGGCGGTATCCGCATCGCGGCGGGCGAGGACACGCACTTCCACCCCTTCCGCCAGAAGCCGGCGCAGGACCGCTCCCCCGACAAAGCCCGACGCGCCAGTCAGCAGTGCCTTCATGGCGCAATCCCCACAGGGCCGAGTTGCCGCCACGCCGATCCCAAGGATTGCAGGGCCGCATTCATCTCCCGCCCCAGGCGCAACAGGGCGGCGATCTCCCAGGGCCGCCGCACCAAGGCCGCCAACAGGGCGGAAAGGCGCAGGCGGCCATAGGCATCGACAGCCACTAGAGCACTCCGGGGAAGGTCGCGCTCCACCGGATCGACCAGCGCCCGCAGTACCAAAAAGGGCTTGCCCGCGGCCGTGGCCACCGCCGCTACGGCGCCGCTTTCCATATCTACGGCCACAGCGCCGCTGCGCACGTGCAAAGCCCGTTTCTCCGCGGACTGGGCACAGGCCGTGGCGACCGTCAGCAGAGGACCGGAGAGCACCTCCCCATGGATCTGCGCGGCCACGCGGCTACGCCAATGGGTTGCAACAGCATAGTCCCTGCCGGAAAAGATCACGCGCTCGGGCAAGAGCAGGGTACCGGGACGCAAACCGGGTTCCAGGGCCCCCGCTGTCCCAAAGGCCAACAAGGCCCCAACGCCCTCGGCCAGCAGCGCCTCCGCTCCTTGCCCTGCCGACTCCGGTCCCATACCGCACAAATGCAAGCGCAGCCCCGGGGCAATGGCGATCCCCTCCCCGGCCCGCAGCGCCGTCTTCGTCAGTACCTGCGCCTCTGCCGCCAGCGCTACCACGATCCCTAACGACACGCGCCAAGCCCCAGACGCCGGTAGCGGGCCAATGCCCAGAGCGGAAAATAGAGGCGGTAGCCATGATAGGTAAGGTAGAACACCCGCGGAAAACCAGGCGCATTGAAATACGGATCCTGCCAACGTCCATCGTCCCCCTGCTGCTCTTCCAGCCAGCGGATGCCACGGCAGAGGGCCGCGCTGCCCTGATCCCCCGCCGCCATCAGGGCGAGGCAGGCCCAGGCGGTCTGCGCTGCCGTGGACGGCTGACCCAGCCCTGCCAGGCCCGCATCGGCGTAGGAGTCATTGCTTTCTCCCCAACCCCCATCGGCCTGCTGTACCGAGCGCAGCCAATCAGCGGCCCGCGCCATGGCGGGCTGCAAAGAGAGGTCATTGAGTTGCTCCAAACCCATCAGTACCGACCAGGTACCATAGATATAGTTGCTCCCCCAACGACCGAACCAGGCCCCTGATGCCTCCTGCTCACGCAGCAGGTACGCCACGGCGCGCCGCAGGATCTCCCGATCCTTGGCACGGCCATAGATGCCCAGAAAGGCCACCACGCGGCCTGTGACATCAGCCGAAGGCGGATCCAGCAGGGCCTTGTGATCGGCAAAGGGGATTTCGTTGAGATAATAATGGGTATTATCGGCATCGTAGGCCGCGAAACCGCCGTTCCGCGACTGCATACCCGCGAGCCAGTCCGCCGCGAGTTCGAGGCTGGGCCGGTCTTCCTCCCTGCCGGCGCGCGCCATGGCCCAGGCCACCGCCGCCGTATCATCCAAATCCGGATAATAGTGGTTCCAGTACTGGAAGGCCCAGCCACCGCCACAAAGATGGGGGCGCTGCGCCCGCCAGTCGCCGGGTTCGTCCACGATCTGCCGCTCCTTCAGCCAGCCGATGCTGCGCGCCAGTTCGGGAGTCAGGGCGCCATCACTTTCCAGCAGGCCATGAAGGGCAAGGCAGGTATCCCAGACGGGTGAAACGCAGGGCTGGCAATAGGCGTCATCGGCGCGCTCCACCACCAGTTTACGCAGGGCCGCAGCGGTCTGCTGCCGATAGGGATGCTCGGGCGGGTAACCCAGCAAGGCCAAGGCCTCATGGGCGTTGACCATGGCCGGAAAAATGCCGTTGAGGCCGTCCGTACCATTGAGGCGGGCAATGAACCAGTTTTCGGCCTTTTTTACGGCCTTCCGGCGCAAGCGGTTGGGAATCAACCATTCCGCACTGCGCCCAAAGCGATCCAGGAGCAGGAGGAGCCATGCCACCAAGCCGTGGGCAGAATGAGTAAAATAATCGTCCACTCTTTCCGGCGGGCGCCGAAAGACTTCCCGGATGCCGATACCCAAAGGATTTTTCGCCTGCGGCTTGAGGCTGCAAAGGATGAAAAGCGGCACCATGACCGTCCGCGACCAGGAGGCCACCTTGTCGATATGAAAGGGGAACCAGCGCGGCAGCAGCATCACTTCCACGGGAACGAAGGGCACCGCCCGCCAGGGAACCTGGCCAAAGAGGGCGAGGGTGATGCGCGTAAAGACATTGGCCCGCTCGGCTCCGCCGTGGGCGAGGATGGCCTCCCGGGCGCGGCGCATGTGCGGCGCGTCGGGGTCATCGCCCGCCAGCTTGAGGGCATAATAGGCCTTGACAGATGCGCTCATATCGAAATGCCCGCCGTAATAAAGGGGCCAGCCGCCATGATCCGCCTGCTTGGAACGCAGGTAGACCGCCAGCTTGCGCTCCAGAGCCGGATCCCGCTCATCCATGTAATGCTGCATGAGGATGTATTCGGCGGGGATGGTGCAGTCGGCCTCGAACTCGAAGCACCAGTGGCCATCATCGGCCTGAAGCCCCAGCAGCGCCTCCCGCGCCGCAGCTATGGCGGCACCGAGGCGGGACTGAAAGGCAGCGATGCTTCGTTGCCCTGGATGCATGGTCATCATAGGCCGGACTCATTACCTAGCGCCGCCAGCGGTTTGGCCCCGAGGCGGAAGCTCAGTTTCAGGAGGACATCGGAACGATGGATGAAACGAGACAGGAGCACTACGTTACCCACACTACGGCGGCTGATTTTCACTTCATCCCCCGATACGAAATCCGGACGCTCGGCAATGCGCCGCAAGGTCAACACGGCCATGGCGATGGCCCACAGGCAAAAATCGCGCATCCCCGTTTCTTCGCGGGGGATCAGCAAAGTATAGCGTAGGGCATCCTCCAGGTGGCGACCGGCCACGGCGACGAGTTCCCGGATGGCGGCATGGAAACCGGGGTCCTGAGTCCCCGGCGTGAGTTGCTCCCAGCGACAGCCATGACGGTCAAAAACCGCTCGCGGCAACCAGGACACTCCCCGTTCCCAGTCACCCCAGATGTCCTTGAGGATATTGGTCATTTGCAGGCCCTGGCCGAAGGATACCGCCAGCCTTTGCAGCTCCCCGCCATGGGCGGCCATGCTCGGGACCTGTTCCACAAAGAGGCTGGTGAGCATCTCTCCCACCACCCCCGCCACCACGTAGCAGTAGTGATCGAGGGCCTCCATGTCGGGAAGGCCGGCGTGGGAAGCACGACGCTGGAACCCCGCCATGCCCTCGCCCATGATCCGCACACAACGCAGCAAGGCCGCCTGCTGGGAAGGAGTGAAGCTATGGGTAAGGGTCAGCACCTGAGGGGTATGGCGAATCAGGTCATGCTCGGCGGCGGGCATCTGCGGAGAAAGCCGGCCGGCGAAATCACGGGCAAAAGACGCGGCATCGGCCTGACCGGCCACCACCCCGGCAAAAGCCTCTTGCCAGTGCGCCTTTTCTTCCCAGGAGAGTTCGGGATCATCTTCAATGGTATCGGCAATACGGCACAGCAGATAGCCATTGCCTACCGCATGGCGCAAGGCCTCGGGCAGGCACGGTATGGTCAGCGCAAAGGTCCGCGAAACCTGCTGCAGGATACGTCCCTGATAGTCCAGGGCCTGCGCCAGATCCGGCGTCAGCATGGTCTCATTCCTCGCTGCAACGGCATCCCCTTCTACTTTAGGCGGTTCATGGCGCCAGGCGCCGTCCGCAATGCTGCGGCAATGTACCCAGCCTTAGCCAAATCTGCAAGACTTGCGCGGCCGGCCCGGGCAGCGTTTTCATCCATCGCCATCCTCGGCGCCGCCCAAACCGTGTTTGCGGATGCGGTAACGCAGCGTTTCGCGCGTCGTCCCTAGGAGGCGGACGGCGCGCATGACATTGTTGTCCACCGCTGCCAGCACCTGCTGCAGGATATAGCGTTCCATGCCTTCCAGATCCATGCTGCCATCCAAAGGCAGAATGATGTGCTGGCCATCCACAGGACAGGCACCCGGTGCCGGGCAAGGCGCCTGGGCGCCGCTCAACTGCAACCACTCCAGCGGAAACTCGGCCCCTTCGGAAAAAAGTACGCAACGCTCCACCACATTGCGCAACTCGCGCACATTGCCGGGCCAGTCGTGGGCTTCCAGGGCGCGCCAGACTGAGGGACCGATGTTACGCACCTGCTTGCCTGCCTGGGCGTTGAAATCCGCCACAAAATACGGTACAAGGACGCGCAGATCCTCCTTGCGCTCGCGCAGCGGCGGCAGCCCCAGGCGAAAGACGCTGAGACGATGATAGAGATCGGCACGAAAGCGCCCCTGCCCCACCATCTCCTCCAGATCGCGGTTGCTGGCGGCTATAAAACGGAGATCCACATGGACCTCGTGATTCCCCCCCAGGCGCCGCAAGCCCTTATCCTCGATGACCTTGAGGAGTTTGGCCTGCAACTCCAGATCCATCTCCGAGATCTCATCGAGAAACAGCGTCCCGCCGTGGGCCTGTTCGACCAGACCACGATGGCGGCCGGCAGCCCCGGTGAAGGCCCCCGGCTCATAGCCAAAGAGTTCCGACTCCAGCAATTCCCGGGGCAAGGCGGCACAGTTGATCTCCACCATGGGTCCCGCCGCCTGGGGCCCGCTATAGTGGAGGATGCGCGCCGCCAAGCCCTTGCCGGTACCCGTTTCCCCCGACACCACCAGGGCGCTGAAAGGCAATTGGCTGAGGCGGCCAATGATCTCCCGCACACGGGCGGCGGCGCTGCTGCTGCCCAGAAAGGTTTCGGGCCGATAGCGCCGGTGCTGGGTAGTGGTGTCATCGGAAAGCCGGCGCAGCGCCCGCGCGCCCCGCGCCGCGGAGCGCACCACCATGTCCAGCCGCTCCATGTCACAGGGCTTCTCCAGGAAATCATAGGCCCCCAGACGCAGGGCGCGTACCGAATCGGGAACGCTGCCATAGGCCGTAAGGAAGATCCACTCGCCATGGACCAGCCGCGGCTTGACCCGCTCCAGCAAATCGAGGCTATTGCCGTCGGGCAGATTGAGGTCGGCCAAGGTCACCAGAGGCCCATCCTCACGATCCAGAAGCATCTGTTCCGCCGCCGCAATGCCGTCGGCCCACAGCACTTCCCACCCCTCCTTCTGAAAATAGCGCCGCATCTCCGCACCAAGGAAGGCTTCGTCCTCAATGATCAGTAAATTATCCGCCATAGGCCGCTTCCTCTCCCTCCGCGCAGGGATTCGGGCAGGGCAGCAGCAAAGAGACCTGCGCACCATGGGGAGTCAGGTTGCGCAGTTGGATCTCTCCTCCCAGATCGCGGACAAAGCGCCGCACCATGGCCAGGCCGAGGCCCGTTCCCTGCTCCTTGTTGCTCGCGAAAGGCCGAATACCTTCCCGCAACAGGGTTCCCGAAAAACCCGGGCCATCGTCGGCCACGATCAAACGCAACTGCTCCGCCTCCCGATGAATCTCGACCTTGATCGCTCCTCCCTGCCCCGCCAGCGCCTGAACGGCATTGAGGACCAGGTTCAGCACCGCCTGGCGCAACTGGTCCAGCGGCAGCATGCAAATGCTTTCGGGCCCCGGCAGCAGGCGCAAGGTCACTCCATCTGGAACCTGATAACGCAACAGCTTCAACAGCCCTTCCAGGGTTTCCCGCATGACCACCGGCTGTCCCAATTCATGGCTCTGGCGGGCCCCCCGCAATGGCCGGTCCAGAAGACGACTCATCCGCCGCAACTCTTCCTCCATGAGCCCCAGGCGTGCCGCCAGGGCCGGATCGGTCATCTCCCTTTTGAGGTTGGCGCAACCCACCTGCAAACCCGCCAGGGGGTTGCGCAACTCATGGGCCAGCGCCGCCGCCGTTTCCCCCACCGCCGCCAAGCGCTCGGAACGGGCCATGGCGGCATGCTGGGCAATGAGCGTATGGGCGGCGTTATTCACCTCCCGCTGCAGGTCCTGCAAGTACTGGCGACGGCTTTTTTCCAGGAGTTCCAGGCGGCCAAGCATCTGGTTATAATAGTTCAACAACGGGCTGATGCCCGGATCTGCCGCACTATCCACGACCCGCGTGAATGCCCCGATCTCCAAAGCCATCATGGCGCGTTGCAGACGCTCCAGGGGCCGCAGGATGCGCAGGCGGAAAAACACCAGGGTAACCACCAGGAAAACCACGAAGGCCGCCAAGGCAACGGCTGTGCCGATCAAGGTGTACCGGGCATCCTGTCCCGCCGCCGCCAGCAACTTGCGCCCCTGGGCCTGCTCCTGCAGATTCAGGCTGGCGAGGAGGGTCAAGGCCTCCCGCAAATGGGCGCCCCCGCCCTGGTCCAGTAACGACCGGATACGCGCCAGCCTTTCGTTGCTGCGCGTATCCAGGGCATAGGCATCATGGGTAACCCCGTCCAGGCCTTGCCGCAGGGCCGCTGCACCGGCAGCGGCCCCCTCGCCCCGCCAATGCTGCAAGGCGTCCCGGGACGCCAGTGCCAAATCCGACATATATTGGGTATGGGCATCCAGCGTTGCCAGATCCTGGGTCGTGTGCACCAGTAGAACGCCCAGCAGCAACAGCGCCAGGACGACAAATTGCACGAGCAGGAAGCCAATGGTGCGGAAGGGCGCAAAGGGAATGCGCCGGGGGCCGTCCCGGTCTTTGGGCGTCGGCAGACGAAGGATGGCCATCCCCTAGGGGGCCCCATGGGCAGAACTAGCCTGCCCCAAAACAGTGAATTCCGAGCGCAACTCCCGCTGCATGAGCGCATCGCTTGCCTCCCGCGGCGCGAGCCCCTGGTAAAGGACCCGGAACACCTGTTCGGTAATGGGCATTTCCACCCCTTCGCGCTGGGCCAGGAGAAAAAGGGCCTGGGCCGTACGCACGCCCTCGGCCTCCTGGCCTATTTCCCGCAGCACCTGGGCCAGCGGCAGTCCGCGCCCCAGGCCCAGGCCGACGCGGCGATTGCGGGAGAGATCCGAGGTGGCGGTGAGGATCAGATCGCCGGCCCCGGCCAAGCCCATGAAGGTTTCCGTCCTCCCCCCCAGGGCCGTGCCCAGACGGTGCAATTCCGCAAGCCCGCGGGTAATGAGCGCCGCGCGGGCGCTAAAGCCGTTCCCCAGGCCGTCGGAAATCCCGGCGGCGATGGCGAGCACGTTTTTGATGGCACCCCCCAGACATACCCCGGCGACATCGTCGCTGGTATAGACCCGCATCTGTTCATTGCGGAAACTACGCGCCACCTCCTGCGCCAGGGCCGCCGAGACCGAGGCCGCCGTCATGGCCACCGGCAAACCCGCAACCAGTTCAGCGGCAAAGGTCGGGCCGGAAATGACGGCAAAGGGCCGATCCTCCAGAACCTGTCCGAAGACCTGATCCAGCCGCAGGTCCGTGTCCAGTTCCAGACCCTTGCTGGCCAGGACCGCCATCAGGTCCGGCGGCAGGGAATCCCGCAGGGACAGCAAGGTGTTGCGGACCGCGTGGCTCGGTACCGCCAACACCATGCCCGCGCAGCCCGCCACGGCAGCGACGGGATCCGTAGTGCAGGTGAGGCGGGCCGGCCGCGGGACCTGGGGAAAATGGGGGAAGAGATCACCGGCGGCGGACAGACAGGGCAGACTCCCCGGATGCCGCCCCCATAAGCGCACGGAATGTCCTTGACGGGCAAGGTGGACAGCCAGCGCCACCCCCCAATGCCCCGCCCCCAGCACCGCCCAGTCCATGGAACTACTGCGTCATGTGCTGCTGTTCGGTTTGCGCCTGCTGGTACAAGGCCTCGAAATTGACGGGATGCAGATGCAAGGGCTGGAAACCGCCACGACCCACCAGGTCGGCCACCGCCTCCCGGGCGTAGGGAAAGAGGATGGTCGGGCAATGCACCCCCAGGAGGACGGGCAGATGCTCTTCGGGAATATGCTGCATACGGAAGAGACCCGCCTGCTGTACCTCAATGGCAAAGTAGGTATGCTCACCCGATTTTGCATTCACCGTCACCGTGAGGACGACCTCCATGAGGTCATCCGCACCTTCCACCGGCGCGGTGGCGGTGTTCAAGCCCACATCCACCGTCGGCGCCTCGCTCAGCAAAAAACTCTTGGGGGCGTTGGGAGATTCGAAAGAGGCATCCTTGATATAAAGCCGTTCAATCATGAAAACCGCGTTTTGTTCGTCCATGCTGATCCTTTCGCGTAAAAATGCGCTACAGTCTACCCCAAGGCCAGCCCCCGCGGCTATGGGCTCGCCGCGAAGTCCCGACACCGGCACAACGGCTCGGGGTCTAACGCTGCGCGTTGAGCCAGCGCTGCAACTCCGCCGCCCCCAGCGCCCCGCTCACCCGCGCCGCCTCTTTCCCGCCGCGGAAGAGCACCAGCGTAGGAATGGAGCGAATCTGGTAGCGGGCGCCGATATCCGGCTCAGCCTCGGTGTTGAGCTTGGCAAAGAGCAGCGTCCCGTTCATTTCCCGCGCCACCTGCTCAAACTGCGGGGCCATCATCCGGCACGGCCCGCACCAGGGTGCCCAGAAGTCCACCACCACCGGCAGGTCATTCTTGGCAATATAAGGGCCAAATCGGTCGCTGTTCAGGTTGACAGGATGGTCGGGGAGCAGCGGCGCATGGCATTTGCCGCATTTTGGATTCTCACTCAGGCGCGCCGCCGGCAACCGATTCACCGCCCCGCAGGCCGGACAAACTACCATGATCGTAGACATCTCACCTCCCCAGCCGCCTTTTGGCTCACTCTATGGGCCCTTTAGCCTTCCCCCCGCAGCAGGCCGTCCAGCAGGCCTTTTTTATCAAGGGCCGTCAGATCGTCATAACCCCCCACATGCCGCTCCCCGATAAATATTTGCGGCACCGTATGCCGCCCGTGGCTGCGCGCCATCATGACCCGACGCTGCTGCGGATCGCAGTCCACCCGGATTTGCTCCGGCGTCACCCCCTTGCTCCGCAGCAAGGACTCCGCCATGCGGCAATAGGGGCAGCCAGACGTAGCGTACATGAGCACGGGCACGGAGGACATATCATTTCTCCACCGGCAAACCGGCGCCCCGCCAGGCGTGGATACCGCCCTTGAGGCTGTAGATCTTGTCGAATCCGGCTTTTTTCAGCAGGGCTGCGGCACGCGCCGAGCGCATCCCGCTGGCACACTGGCAAATTACGTGATGCCCGCGGTGCTTTTCCAGATCTTTCATATACTTGGATAGGTCCGCCAGGGGAATGTGCCGGGCATTCGGCAGATGGCCGCGGGACCATTCCTCCTGTTCACGCACATCGATGATCACCGCATCTTCGTGATTGATGAGATGGACGGCGGCACTGGGGTCCACCTCCTCGATGCCTGCGATGCGGCGGCTCAGGGGTCCGCGCAGGAGCAGCACCAACACAACGATGGCGGAAAGCACCAGCATCCATTGCGCTTGCAGGAATTGCAGCAGTTCGCCCATCACGCCGCTCACCGGCCGCAGACCCGCGCATCGCGGACGCCGGCGGCGATCAGGATGCGCTCCAGCGGACAAAGACAGGTAAAGCCGCTCTGCAAGAGGTTCAGGCCCACGAAGAGGGTGACGGCCAGGAACCACTGACTGATGAAGACTGGGCTGGCCGGTGCGCCCAGGATCACGCTCAAGAGGACAAAAATCCCCGCAATCATCCGTACCCAACGTTCGCTATTCATAAAGATTCAAGCTCCTTGCCGCTGCCGTTCCAGACGCCGCTCCCACAGAAAGTAAAGCAGCGGGATCACGATCAATGTCAACATAGTGGAGGCGAAAGTACCGAAAATCAAGGAGACGGCCAAGCCCCCGAATACGGGATCGGTGACCATGATGGCCGAGCCGAACATGATGGCCAGGGCCGTCAGCAGGATCGGCCGGAAGCGCACCGCCCCCCCTTGCAACACGGCTTCCTCCAGCGGATAACCCCGCCGCCGGTAGTCGATGATGAAATCGATCAAGAGCAGGGAGTTGCGCACCACCACGCCGGCCAGGGCAATGACGCCGATCATGGAGGTGGCGTTGAAGGGGGTACTGAGCAGCCAGTGTCCCGGAAACACACCCACCAGGGTCAGGGGAATGGCCCCCATGACAATGATGGGCATCATGAACGACTGGTAATAGGCCACCAGCATCAGATAAATGAAGACCAGCGCCACGATGAAGGCCGCCCCGAGGTCGCGGAAGACATCCAAAGTCAGGCGCATGTCGCCGCCCCAGAGGATCTGGTAGTGGGTGATGTCGTCGGGTTGGGCGGGAGTGAAGCCGAGATTGGCCGTCGTCAGAGGAACGCCATCCAGGACCGTGCCGTCGAGCCAGTGATTGAGGGTCAGAACGGCATAAACGGGGCTGGAACCCAGCAGATCGCCGGTCACGTAAACCACGGGATGCTGGTCGCGATCATAAATGGGCTTGTCCAGGGTGGCATCACGGATCTGCACGATGCTTGCCAGGGGCACTTCCTGGCCGCTTTGGCTTTGCGCCCGCAGGTCGAGGATCTGCTGCCGCCAGGCCCGGTCGGCCCGGGGGATGCGCAGGACGATGTCCAGAGGCTCCCGCGCCGAAGCGGAGCGCAGGTCGCCGAGCTTGACGCCCGCCACCTCATCATGAATCAGTTCCGCCACCTGGGCAGGGGCAACACCCGCCAATTGCGCCTTTTGCCGATCCACGTGGATGACATACTCAGGCACCGTGGCGGTGACCGAGTCATCGACGTTGGTCATCCGGTAGACCTTGCGAAAATCCGTCTCCACCGGACCGGCCAGTTCCCGCAGTTTTTGATAATCCGGGCCATAGAGTTCGGCCACCACCTGGGCACGCACCGGCGGTCCCGGCGGTACTTCGAAGATCTTGATGACGGACTGTGGGAAGCTCCGGCGCACCGGCGCCAGGGCCCGATACACCGCGACCGCTACCGCGTGGGACATGGGACGTTCATCCCGCGGCACGAGGTTGACCTGGATCTGGGCATAATTGCTCCCCTGGCGCATCATGTCGCCGCGCACCAGGCCGGCAAAATCCACCGGCGCCGAGCGCCCCAGGTAGGTCTGGAAGTTTTCCACATAACGGTTCCGGCTTAAAACATTGCCCACCGCCTCGCTCACCTGCCCCGTCTCATCCAGGGACGTTCCCTCCGGCGTATCCACCTGAATGAGAAAATCGCTCACATTGCCTTCGGGCAACATCTTGACGTTGACGCCCAGGGCGCTCAGGGGCCCGTTGCTGCCCTGGGGGCGGAAGAATTGCCAGGCAGGCATTGCCATCGCCAGGATCAGCAGCAGTATCACCACCACAAAAAAGAGATTGCGTTTGCCCGCCGACACCAATAACGGCCGGAAAATGGCGAGGTACCCTTTTTGCAAGGGGTCGGGACCATGGGCTGCGGAGTCCCCTGCCTGGCGGGCGGCCTTGCTCTGCAGGAAGCGATTGGCTCCCCATGGCACTACCGTGTAGGCCAGGAGCACCGAGGCAATCATGGCGATGGGTACGAATATGGGAATGGGGAGCATGAAGGGGCCCATCATCCCCGTCACAAAGGCCATGGGAATGAAGGCAAGAATCACGGCCAGGGTCGCGATATTGGTGGGATTGCCGATCTCATTGGTGGCCGTGATCACGCATTGGGCAAACTTGCCCCCTTCGCACCCCCCCATGTGCCGGTGGATGTTTTCGATGACCACGATGGCTCCATCCACCAGCAAACCCAGGGACAGAATGAGGGCAAAAAGGGTAATGCGGTTGATGGTCTGGCCTGTGAGCCAGCCGATACCCAGCACTACGGCCAGGGTCAGCGGCACCGTCAGGATGACGATGGCGGCTTCCCGCCAACCCAGGAAAAGGAGGAGGATGACCGCCACGACGGCAATGGCGATGCCCAGATGTTCGATCAGGGTATTGACGGCATCATCGGCCCGCTGGCCGTAATCGCGGGTAATGGTGACATGGATCCCTTGGGGAAGGACTTCGGACTGCAGCCGCTTCAACTTCGCCGTGATGGCATCGGCTACGGTCACGGCATTGGCGCCCGAGCGCTTGGCCAGGGAGATGGTCACGGCCGGCAGCGTGGTGCCGGCGCTCAGCCCCAGGCCGTTGGCGGGGCCCGCGGTGGTCGTGGTCGCCATGTCCGTTTCCGCCGGACCTTCCTCTACCCGGGCCACATCCTTGAGAAAGATCGGACGGCCGTCATGGCTGCCGATGATCAGGTCCCCAACGCCCCGGGCAGAAGCAAAGGCCCCGTCGATACGCAGGGGAATCTGGCGGTTGTTGCTGACCAGATTGCCGCCGGGCAGAACCACATTGGCCGCCTGCAGGGCCTGTTTTACCTGGGTCAGACCGAGGCCGACGCTGGCAAGGCGGGCCGGATCCAGCCAGACATTCACCGCCAGGGGGCTGCCACCGATCACCTCGGCGTTGGCTACGTCGGGCACGCTCTGGAGCTGCTCCATGAGGCGCAGACCCACCTGGCGCAAGGCCAGGGGCGTCATGTCGGCCGCACTCAGGGTGATGGTCATGATGGGCACGTCATTGATGCCGATGGACTTTACCAGGGGTTGCTCCGTGCCCGGCGGCATCTTGTCCAGATTGCGGCTCAATTGGTTGTAGAGCTCCAGCAGGCTCTTTTCCTCGTTGGCCCCCACCTGAAACTGCACCGTGACAATGCCCATGTCATCCACCGCATAGCCATAGGTGTGATGGACACCAGGCAGGGAGGCCATGAGGGCCTCCAGCGGACGCACCACCAGATGGTGGATCTCTTCGCTATTGGAGCCCGGCCGCATGATGAAAATCTCGGCGGCCGGCACCACGATTTCCGGATTGTAGAGGCGCGGCGTCACGGCAACCGCCATGGCCCCGAAGAGCGCGATGGCGATCATAATCAGGACGGTGATCTTGGAACGATAAAAGGCTGCCGCCAGACGTCCGGCAAGGTTCTGCGGCTGCCGCTGACCCATCTCAGCCATGGGCCGCTCCCGTGGGTTTGATACGGGAACCATTGTCGATCTCCGCCAGATTCCCGGAAACCACCTTCTCACCGGAACTCAGGCCGGACAGGATCTCCACGCCACCGGCCACCGGCTTCCCCGGCCGCACCATCCGGTAGTGGGCAAGGCCTTGGGCATCCACCACGAAAACACCGGGGATGCCCGCCCGGTCCTGGAGGGCGGATGCAGGCACGACGAGCCCCCTACGCTGCTCCGTAGGAATGGCCACGGTGACAAAGGACCCGCTTTGCAGGCCGCTGTTGTCCGGGAGGCTCAGTTTGACCAGGTGGGTATGGGTCAGGGGATCAGCCGTGGCGACGAGATCCAGCACCTGCGCCTGGATCACCCGGCCGTCCCCATGGACGGCCAGCGCCTGGCCGACGTGCAGGCGGGCAAAGAGGTCATCACTGACGCTGCATTGCACCTGGAGCTGCGCCGGATTCTCGATACGGAGAATGGGATGTCCCGGCGTGGCCAAGTCCCCGTTCTGCAGGAATTTTTGGGCGATAATCCCGGCAAAGGGGGCGGTAACCCGGGCATAGCGCAGTTGGGACTGGGCGGAGGTGATGCCCGCCCGCGCGGCAGCGGCCCGCGCCTGGGCCATAGCATACTGGGATTTGACCGCGTCCCACTGCTTTTCGGGTATGGCTTGCTGGGCGTAGAGGGATTTGAAGCGTTCGTAGTTGGAGCGGGCGTCAGCCAAGGCGGATTCCGCTTCGGCCAAGCCCGCTTGCGCCTGCTGCACTTGTCCCACCACGTCCGTGGGATCCACTTCGAAAAGCGCCTGCCCGGCCTTGACGGCCTGCCCTTCACGCACCGTGAGGTTGCGGATGTAGCCCATCAGGCGCGATGACAACTGCACCTGCTGATCGGCTACGACGCTCGCCGGGACCTCGGCGTAGGCCTGCAGCGATTGTGCTGCCACCTTTACCACGGGAGCAGATACGCTCACCTCCGTAGCCGGCGCTTGTGGCGGATTTTTTCCGCAGGCGCTGAGAGTGAGGGTGGACAACCCCAAGGCAAGCCCCAGGAAGCAATGTTTACCTAGCCTCATTCTGCCACTCCTTTGACTACGGGAGACTGCCCCGCTGCGACGATATGTTGTGTGTTCAACTTGCCCAGCGCCAACAAGAGGGCACCGCGCGCTACGGCCTCCTCATAACGGGCCTCCACCAGTTCAGCGCGCACCTGGTCCAGTTGCGCCTGCCCGCGCAGCAGGCCGGTGATGGTCTCCACGCCGTTTTCGTAGCGCAGGCGGATCAATCGCTGCGCCTCCTCCATCTGCTGCGCAGCCAGTTTGCGCACCTGCACCCGCCGCGCCGCCTCCCGGGCGCTGCGCCAGTCCTGCGCCACCTGCAGGCGCAAATGGTCCTGGGCCTCCTGCAGGGCGGCGAGGGACTGCTGGCGTTTCGCGTCCGCCTGGTCCATGCCGCCGCCGCGAGCGAAATCCAAGACATCCCAGGAAACCACCCCGGCAAGGGTATAGGAGGGTACGGCGTTGCCCAGAGTGCTGCCATTCCACTCCTGGATAGCCATGGCATTGACATGGGGAAGATAGGCCGCCCGCGCCACCGTGATCCCCGCCTGAGCAGCCTTGACCTGGTGCTGCAAGGCCTGAATGCCAGCGTTATTGGCGAGGGCCTGGGCCTGCAAAATGGGCAGATCGGCGCCCGGTGCCGCTGGTTGCACCGGGGCATCCACCGTCAATGGCTTGTCGGCGGGCCAACCGATGAGAATGGCAAGGCCTTCCAAGGCGTTGGCTTTGGCGTCCTGGGCATGTTGCAGGGCCAGTTCCGTCTCTTCCAGGTGGACCTGCGCCGAGAGCAGGTCGCTTTTTACCACCACGCCCCGCTGCAGGAGGGATTGGGTGGTTTTGACGGTGGACTCCGCCGCGGCTTTCGCCTTTTCTCCCACCATAATAGCCGCATCGGCGGCACGCACCCCTTCATAGGCCTGCAGCAAGGCAAAAATAAGCTGCTGTTTGGCCATTTCGTCACCGCTCTGCGCGGCCTTGAGCATCGCCTGCGCCTGGTCGAGCCGACCCCAGATGGCCCCCCCATTCCAGATGGGGACATCCAGCTTGAACTGCGTCCCGTAGTTGTTATAACTGCCGGGATGATTGAGATTATTGGGCGCGACCCCCAGGGCGCTGGGGCCGGTAAACTGTCCAGCCCCAAAATCATTGAAGGTGGCCTGCCGTTGCGACAGCTTCATCCCGAATACCGTCAGGGCGTTGTTGGACTCACTGGCGGTAAAGGATGCCGAAAGTTTGGGCAGGAGATGGCCGCGCGCCTCACGGATACCCCCTTGGGCCTCGGCCACCTGCGCCCGCGCACCAAGGATTTGCGGATTCTGCTTGAGGGCAAGATCGACGCATTGGGTAAAATCCACGGCCTGCGCAGGCACAATCGCCGCAATGCCGGCGAGAGAGAACGTGGCAGCGACGGCGAGCTGAATCTGCTTCCAGGACCGAGCGGACATGACTCTTCCTTTCTTATCTCAACGGTTCGACAAACAAACACCCCGCATATGCCTCCCCGGAGGCATGATCAATCGGGCCATAATTTATTAGTATATTATAATATATAAAACTATGGCTTTCAAGCCATGAACCGCTTCGCGGTAAAGCCTCCCGCTGAACGCTCCGCGCCGCCACCAAGCATCAGCACCCGCCGGTCGCCCGGCGCGGGCATCCTTTAGCGGACCGAACAGAAGACATCGCTCATCATGGAGATGAGACGCAAGGTGCGGGGGTCGCCCACGCGGTAGTAGACCTTGTTGGCATCCTTGCGCGCGCGAAGGATGTCCTTCTCCCGCAAGATAGCCAGATGTTGGGAAATGTTGCTCTGGGTGGTACCCACCGCTGCTACGATGTCTTGTACGCTCAACTCATCGGAACCCAAGACGCAGAGTACTTTGAGCCGCAACGGGTGGGCCATGGCCTTGAGGGAACGGGATGCCTGCTCGATGTCCTCTTCGCGGCTGGGTAATTGATCCATGGAAGTGCCTCTGAGTGGTATTTGATTTATGAAACGACATGTTACATAAAGGCCGCGCCTTTGCCAGTCTTTATGCGCCTTGCTTTTTTCGGTCTCTGCCGATAGTATTTTACTTATGCGGGTGTAGTTCAATGGTAGAACCTGAGCTTCCCAAGCTCATGGCGTGGGTTCGATTCCCATCACCCGCTCCATTTCTTCTAATTGCTTCCATCAAAACAACGGCTTGTCCAATCCGTCCAAGAGTGCGTCCATGCGCTTTTGCACCGCCGCGTCCATGCGGATCGGGCGCCCCCATTCGCGGCTGGTCTCGCCGGGGACTTTGTTCGTGGCATCCATGCCCAGTTTACCTCCCAACCCGGATGCGGGCGATGCAAAATCCAGATAGTCGATGGGGGTGCCCTCGATGGGGGTGATGTCGCGCACCGGGTCCATGCGGGTGGTCATGGCCCAGATCACGTCCTCCCAGCGGCGGATGTCGATGTCATCATCCACCACGATGATGAACTTGGTATACATGAATTGCCGCAGGAAACCCCAGACCCCGAACATGACCCGCTTGGCATGGCCGGGATAGCCCTTCCGGATGCTGACGATGGCCATCCGATAGGAACAGCCTTCGGGGGGCAGGTAAAAATCCACGATCTCGGGAAACTGTTTTTGCAGCAGGGGCACAAAGACCTCGTTGAGGGCGGCGCCGAGGATGGCCGGCTCATCGGGGGGGCGGCCCGTATAGGTACTGTGATAAATGGGGTGTTCGCGATGGGTGATGCACTCGATGGTGAAGACCGGGAAACGCTCCACCTCGTTGTAATACCCCGTATGGTCGCCAAAAGGCCCTTCGGCGGCCATGTCGTCGGGGTAGATATGGCCCTCCAGGACGATTTCCGCCTGGGCGGGAACCTGCAGCGGAACCGTCAGGGCGTCGGCCAGTTCGGTGCGCCCGCCGCGCAGGAGCCCGGCAAACTGATGCTCCGAAAGGGTGTCGGGGATGGGAATGACGGCGGCAAGGATGGTGGCGGGGTCGGCGCCATAGGCTACAGCCACGGGAAAGGGCTCGCCGGGGTGCGCCTTCTGGAACTCGCGCAGATCCTGGGCGCCGCCGCGGTGGGCCAGCCAGCGCATGATGACGCGCCGGGAACCGATCACCTGCTGGCGATAGATGCCCATGTTGGCACGCTTTTTATGCGGCCCCTTGGTGATGGTCAGCCCCCAGGTCATGAGCGGGCCGGCATCTTCAGGCCAACAGGTCTGCACCGGAAGCCAGGCAAGGTCCACCTCGTCACCGCGCAGGACCACCTCCTGACAGGGGGGGCGGCGCATGATGGTGGGGGCCATGTAGAGGACCTTGCGCAGGGTAGGCAGTTTCTCCCAGAGGTCGCGCAGGCCCCGCGGCGGTTCCGGCTCCTTCAGATAGGCCAGGAGACGCCCCACCTCGCGCAAGTCCGCCAGGGATTCCCGGCCCATGCCGAGGGCGACCCGCTCCGTGGTGCCGAAGAGATTGCCGAGTACCGGAATGTCATAGCCGGCGGGCTGCTGAAAAAGGATGGCAGGCCCGGCCGCACGCAGGCTGCGATCACAGATCTCCGTCATCTCCAGGTAGGGAGAAACCGGCTCGGCCAGATGGCGAAGCAGTTGCCGTTGTTCCAGGTCGGCGATGAAGGCGCGCAGGTCACGATAGCTCATGGAAAGATTCTAACCCAAAGCCTTCAGCTTGTCGCAGTGGGGTCCTCGCGGGCCACGACAAAGGCGCTATCGTCGATGCTCAGGCTGGAGGTGGAGCGCAGGTCAATGGCCTCGTGGCCGCTGATGTATTCTTCGGCCAAAGTAGTCAGGCACTCCACCTCTTCGGGGGTGACGGCCGCAAAGCCCGGAAAGCCCAGGTCCTGCAGCAGGACCTGCCCGCGCGGATCGTCATTCATGCCCAACAGGACTCCCTGCAGCAGTTCCATCCTGGGTGCCAGGCGAGGACCCACGCAAAAGGCATGGAAGGCGAAGGCGTCGTCGGACTGATCGAGAATCCGCAGGCGCCCGCGGATGAGGCCACTGGCCCCGGTGTACACCTCGTCGAAGAGAAAGCCCACATCGGCATTGCCCTGCAGGAGGGCCTTCAGGACGCCTTGATAGCTGCCGGTATAGACAAAATCCAGGCGGGCGCGATCGATCTCGGCCTTGTCCATGAGAAAAAGGCCAATCATGTGGATCAGGGTCCCCTCATGGGCCGAAGCGATGCGGATGCGCGGGGGGAGATCGGCATAGCCATGGATGGGGCCCCCAGCCAGGGTGCAGAGGTAGACCTCATCAAAATGATCCCGGGGCTTGGCTACGGGCTGGAAACCCAGTTTTTGCACATACTGGACCCAGTCGAAAGGGTTGGCGTAGACCAGATCGAAGGCCCCGGAAAGGACCGCCTGCCGGCAACTGTCGAAACCCTCGCAAGGCTGGAAGTGCATGATCTCTCCCAGATGCCGTTGCAGATAGGTGTTCATGAGGAACCACCCCGGGAGGTTCTTGCCGGAATAGTTGGGATCTACCGTGAACTGGAGCATGTCCCTGGAAAGCATCGCCGCGGCCGCCTTCAAATGTCGAAATCGACGGGAATCTCCCCGAGGATGTTGAGGTGGATATTGAAAGGAGTCATGTACTTCATGGCCGTCATCATGGAACCCTTGAACTTGAGACGGCGGGTCATGAGGGCCACCTTGCCGGAAATCTCGCCGGAAAGGATTTTTTTCCAGTTCTCCATGCTCGTCCACATGATGAAATCCCGCCGCCGACCGTCGGAAGGCCCGGCGAAGATCACCTTTCCGGCCTTGCAAAAGAGCATCACATGGGGGATGTCGGGGCGATCCTCTATGTAGTATTCCCAGGTGGCATTGAAGTTGCGGAGGTCTTTCTGGATCTCGGGATGGGTATCCCACTGCTTGCCCACCAGACGAATCCATTCCGTGCTCATGAATTTTACGGTCATGTCCTCTCCCTCATCGCCCTTTGGCGGGTCTGGAATTTGATTTTTACCATTTTAGACGATATTTGGATTTTCGCCATTTTCCAGCAATTGGCGGATCACCAGGCCGGCCAGGAGCGCGCCGAAGAGGGCGGGCATGAAGGAGATGGTGCCATTGACGGTTTTGGCGCGGCCGGGACGGCCTTCGGCCGCCAAAGGAGGGAGGGCGGGCGCCGGCGCTTCGTCGGAGAAAACCGTCAGGAAACCGAGGGATGCCCCCATTTTTCGCAACAGCGCCCGCAACTCCCGGGCCAGGGGGCAAATCTCCGTTTGGTTGAGACGAGCCACCCGCACCCGGCGCGGATCCAGACGGTTGCCGGCGCCCATGCTGGAGAGCACCGGGATGCCGAGCTGCTGGGCAGCGGCGATCAGCGCGGCCTTGCAGGCAATGGCGTCTATACAGTCGGCCACCAGTTCGGCACCGAGATCCTGCAGCAATGCCCCCGCACCGTCGGCGTCGATGAAGACCTGGCGGGTGACAACCTGGCATTGGGGATGGATATCGCGGATGCGTTCGGCCATGACCTCCACCTTGGGGCGGCCGAGGGTGGAGTGCAGGGCGACCAACTGGCGGTTGATGTTGGAGATGCCGACCACGTCATGGTCCACCAGGGTCAAGCGGCCGATACCCGCCCGGGCGAGGTTTTCGGCGACGTAGCCTCCCACCCCGCCGATCCCGGCGATAAGGACATGGCGATCGGCGAGGTTCCGTACGCCTTGGGCACCAAGGAGGATCTCGGTACGGGCAAAGGGATGGGTCATGCTGGCGGCTCCTGCGGAGGAATGGAAAAGAGGGTGCGGGCGTTGGCCGTGGTGATGGCGGCGAGGTCCCCGGCGCTTTCCCCGCGCAACCCGGCCATGGCGTTGAGCACTTCGCCCAGCCGCGCGGGTTCGTTCCGTTCGCCCTGATGGCCCCACAAGGGCTGATAAGGGGCATCGGTCTCCAGGAGGATGGCCGCTGCCGGCAGGCCACCCGCCAGGGCGCGCAGGCGCTGCGCCCGCGGGTAGGTGATGGCGCCGCCAAAACCGAGGAGGAAACCCCGGCTGATGAGCTGCCCGGCCTGGACGGCGCTGCCGGCAAAGCTGTGCACCACCCCGCGCACTCCGGGAAAACGCCGCAGGACAAGCAGGAGGTCCTCGACGGCATGGCGGGCGTGGAGAATCACCGGCAGGCCCGCCGTCTGGGCCATGGCCAACTGCTGCCTCAGAAAGTGCTGCTGGAGGGCCAGATCCGGCGCCCCTGGCCAGCGATCCAGGCCGATCTCGCCGATGGCGACGGCACCGGGAAGGTAGGCCTCCAGCCGCTGCAAATCCCGGTCCGTATGGGCCGCTGCAAAGCCCGGGTGAATGCCGTAGGCAGGATGGAGATGGGGGTCGCCGGCGCACAGGGAGCGCAGCCGCTCCCAGTAAATGGCGCTATAGGCCGGGACGACCATCTGTCTAACGCCTGCCCGGCGCGCCCGTTGCAATACCTCGGCGCGATCCGCGGCAAAAACCGCCTCATCGAGGTGGCAATGGCTATCGAACAGATCGGGCAAGGGCGCTTCTTGCCCCAGGTTGCCTTCCAGAACGCCCGCCGTGCCACCAATAGCCTTGACGGCAAAGATACCGGTCAGCAGCGCTCCCACGATTCCCCCGACAGCATGGACCCCGAAGGCATCCAGGGAGTCGTCGTAACCCAGCCAGTTCTTCAGATAGACCGCCGACCAGAAGCAGATTACCCCGGCCGCCAGACCAATCCATAGTGCTCCCATGGGATCCACGAAGCCTGATGCCGGGGTGATGGCGACGAGGCCGGCCACCGCACCGGAGGTCATCCCCAGCAGGGTGGGCTTGCCGCGCACGATCCATTCGGCAAACATCCAGCCCAGGGCCGCTACCGCCGTAGCGATCTGGGTCACGGCCATGGCCATTCCCGCGCGATCGCTGGCCGCCACTGCCGAGCCCGCGTTGAAGCCAAACCAGCCCACCCAAAGGAGCGCCGCACCAATCAGGGTATAGATGAGGTTGTTGGGATGCATGGCATCGTGGCGAAAGCCGATGCGTTTACCCATAACCAGGGCTGCCACCAGGCCGGCCACACCGGCATTGATATGCACCACGGTGCCGCCGGCATAATCCAGCACGCCGTCACCGCCCAGCCAGCCGCCGGGACCCCAGACCATGTGGGCGATGGGCGCATAGACCAGCAACGACCACAGCGCAGTGAACCACAGCAGGGCGGAAAATTTCATCCGCTCGGCAAAGGCGCCGACGATGAGGGCGGGCGTGATGATGGCAAAGGTCATCTGAAAGGTCATGTAGACCGACTCGGGGATGGTCGGGGCGAGGCCGTTGACGGCATCCAGCCCCATGCCCTGCAAAAAGAAGCGGCTCAACCCGCCGATAAACCCGCTGCCGGACGTAAATGCCAGCGAATAGCCGGCGAACATCCATACCACCGAAATCACGCAGGTAACGGCGAAACTCTGGGCCGCCGTTGCCAGTACGTTCTTTTTGCGTACCATACCGGCATAAAACAACGCTAGCCCGGGTATGGTCATCAGCAGTACCAGCGCCGTGGATGTCAACATCCAGGCCGTATCTCCGGAATTAAACACCGGTGCGGTATCCGCCTGCGCCAAAGGGCTGGCCAAGCAGACCATTGCCCCCAGCAGCCCCGTCCAATGAGATATTTTCATTGCTCCCTCCCTTGCATGATGGCTTCCTCGAATAGTCCGTAAAATGACCATTGCGGATAAGCAAAGCTCGTGCCTATTATTCACCTCCTTGTTTTATCATCCATTAATAAAGAATTGCCGTTGCTTGGCCCATTCTATGCACCATAACGGTGCAATACGGAAGGGTTAACCCTCTTGCCCATGGCCTTGCCTTTCGTTCTAATGAGCGGATAGCTGTTTTTCGGAGGTGATGGAGATGCAAACCCAAGCGGTACAAGTTGCCATTCTCGGCAATGGTCCCATCGCCAGGAGCCTTGCCCTCGCCCTGGCAGACACATCCATCAACCTGGCCATGCTGGATACCTTCCCCCAGCAACAGGCGCGCCCTCCCCAGCCCGATCGTACGGTTGCCCTGGCCTTGGGCACCCGCCGCCTGCTGCAGGATCTGCAGGTAGCCCTGCCGCTGCAGGGTTCGGCGGCCATCCGCACCGTGCAGATCACCCAGCAAGGGGCTTCGGGCCAGGTCAAACTAGAGGCCCAATTGCTCGGCAGCCCCGAAGGTATACTGGGGGAGGTGGCGAGTCTGGACCACCTGGGAGATGCACTGGAGACGGCTTTGGGCCGTTGCCCCAATTTGGTGCAAATGACGGCCGGACCGGTGCAGGATCTCCAATGGCACCCTGACCGCGTGACCCTGAAATGGCCGGAACTGCGGGTAGAGGCCGAACTGGTGGTGGTAGCCGACGGCGGGCATGGCCATCTGCAGGGCCTGGCCCATTTGCAGCGACTGGGCTGGGATCACAATCGTCACGCCATCGTCAGCACCGTCACACCCCGGGAAAAGATCTGCAGCATCGCCTATGAACACTTTCTCGACAGCGGTCCCCTGGCCTTCCTGCCCATTGGCGACGGCCAGTTTTCCATCGTCTGGAGTTTGCGCCCAGAGGATGCCAGCCGCATCCTGGCCCTCCCCGAAGGCCCATTTCTCGAAGCCCTGAACCGGCAGCGGCCGAGGGGCATCCCGCCCCTCATCGGCAGCGGCCCGCGCAGCGTCCACCCGCTCTTTTTTCAGCGCCTCTGGGCCCAGCCCCAGCAGCGCATGGCCCTGGTGGGCAATGCGGCGCAGACCATTCATCCCCTGGCGGGACAGGGCTATAATCTGGGTTTGCGCGATGTCATCACCCTCGCAGCATTGCTCCGGCGAGCCGCCGCCGGCGCAGAGGATATGGGCGATGCCGAACTGCTCTCCGCCTATGCCCGCATCCGTCGCCGCGACCGCCTGGAGACCATTGCCTTTACCGAGACCATGAATCGGCTTTTCGGCGCCCGCCTCCTGCCCCTGCGCCTCGTCCGGGCGGCGGCCCTGGCGGCGCTGGAACGCCTGCCGGCCATCAAACGGGATCTGGCGGCGCGCTTGGCAGGCATCGAGCTACCGGCGGCCAGCACCATCCCTGACCTCATCACGGAGCCCCGCCATGTCTGATTCCTTGCGTAACGATCTGGTGGTATCCGGGGGCGGCATGGTGGGGGCGAGTCTGGCCCTGGCCGTGGGCCGGATGGGGTTGCGGGTACGGCTTTTTGAACGGCGCTCGCGGGAAGCCTGCCACGCTGCCGATCCCTATGAACGGGCCAGCCTCATTTCCTTGGGCTCGGGCCGCTTCCTTGCCGGCATCGGCATCGATGTGGCCGCCCTGGGTACGCCGGTGGCGCGCATGCGCGTCTGGGACGGTCAGGGATTTGGCAGCATCCATCTCGATGCCGAGGATGGCGGGGAAACGTTGCTGGGGCACATTTGCGAAAACCGGCGCCTGGAACAGGCGCTCCATGGGGCGCTCGGCGCACTCGGCGAAACCGTGCTGCACTATGCCGAAGAACTGGTGGAAACAGCGCCATGCCAGCGGGAAATCGCCCTGCGGAGCAATCAGAGCGGCAGGTTTTCCGCCACCTTGCTGGCCGTTGCCGAGGGTCGCCAGTCGCCCCTGCGCAAACAGGTGGTCAACGCCCCCCTTTTCCGCGAAAGCTATGGCCAGGATGGGATCACCGCCACCGTATGGATGGAGAAGCCCCACCGCCACATCGCCTACCAGCGTTTTTTGGACAGCGGCCCCCTCGCCGTCCTGCCCTTCCACAATGACCATGACGGCCGGCCACGGGCCTCCCTGGTGTGGAGCGCCAAGCGCCCCTTGGCGGGTCGTCTCATGGCCATGGATGACAGCGCTTTTCTGGCGGCATTGGATGAGGCCTTCGGGCCGCAACTGGGCCGCTTTTATCAGATCGGGCCGCGGGCTGCCTTTCCCTTGTCGGGTTTGCACAGCAGCCGTTACATCGGCCGGCGCGCGGTGCTGCTGGGCGATAGCGCCCATGGCGTACACCCCCTCGCCGGTTTGGGCGTCAACCTCGGGCTACGGGATGCCGAAACCCTGGCAACGCTCATCGGCACCGCCATCACCCGCCATGAGGACTGGGGAGAGCCGGCGACGTTGCGCTCTTTCCAGGCCCAACGGCGGCCGGACAATCTCGCCACCGTACTGGCCTGCGGCGGTTTGAGCCACCTCTTTTCCAATAACCATCGCGGCCTTGCCACCATCCGTGACGCCGGCATGTTCGCTACGGGCTTCCTCTTTCCGCTCAAACGTTTTCTCATCCGCCAGGCCATGGGCCTTTAAAGGAGTCAAGCGATGCAACACAAGATAGCCGATGACATTGCCGCCGCCATTGGCGACACCATTGCCCGCCTGGGTACCGTCAAGGAAGATGTGGACAAGCAGGTGCGCGCCATCGTGGCCAATACCCTGGATCGCCTGGATATCGTCACCCGCGACGAATTTGACGTGCAACAGGAACTGGTGAGCCGCCTGGCCGCCCGCGTCGCCGCGCTGGAAAGCCGCCTGACTACCCTGGAAGCCGAGAGGGGCGTTACGGACGAGCCCGGCGAGGATTGACGCTTGACCCTCGCCGTAGTGCACAGCCGGGCGGTGACCGGCGTACAGGCGGCCGAGGTGACGGTGGAATGCGATCTGGGACCGGGCCTGCCCACCTTTGCCGTAGTCGGGCTGGCGGAGACAGCGGTCAAGGAGTCCCGCGATCGGGTGCGTTCGGCCATTCAGAATAGTGGCTTTGAATTCCCCGCCCGGCGCGTGGTGATCAATCTCGCCCCCGCCGATCTGCCCAAGGCTGGGGGTTGCTTTGATCTGCCCATCGCCCTGGGGATCCTCGCCGCCAGCGGGCAGATTCCGGCAAGCGCCTTGGCGGATGTCGAAGTGCTGGGCGAGCTCGCCCTGGACGGCGCGCTGCGGCCGGTGACAGGGGTGCTGGCCAGCACCCTGGCGGCGGGCAAGGCGGGGCGCAGCATCCTCGTGCCTGCAGACAATGCCCAGGAAGCCGCCTTGGCGGATTCCGCGGCGGTTTTTTCGGTCAGCTCCCTGACCATGGCCACGGCCCATTTGCGCGGCCAATGCCCGTTGCCTCCCACCCTGGCGAATACCGATCCGGCCACCCGTTCCGCATACCCCGATTTGCGCGATGTGCGCGGCCAGGAAGGCGCGAAGCGGGCCCTGCTGATAGCGGCGGTAGGCGGCCATCACCTGCTCCTTTCCGGCCCGCCGGGTACGGGCAAGAGCATGCTCGCCGCGCGCCTGCCCGGGCTTTTGCCGCCCCTGCGCCGCGAGGAGGCACTGGAAGTGGCCGCCATCCATAGCCTGCATGGTGCCGGCTTTGACGTGCAGCGCTGGGGACAGCGCCCCTTCCGCTCCCCCCACCATAGCGCCTCAGCCGCGGCCCTCGTGGGCGGCGGCTGTGACTTCCGTCAATTGTTGCTACATTACACCAATTTCTGCTACACTGATTCCGGCCACCTAAAATAAGGGCGAGCCGGGCATTATGCTTTTTGCGAGAGGCCGGATATACATCAGTGCGCAAATTCGAGTACGAACCAGTAGAGTGCCAATCAGCACCATTTTCTCTGCACTCGCTTTCCGGCTACCCACTAGGCCATCGGCACTTGGCAGTGATGTGGTACGGGGCGCTACACAGAAACACAAACGACCCTTCCCAACCACTAGCCTCAGTGCTACTTCATGACGTACAAGATTACAAACTCACCGGCGAGTTCCGCTGTACTAAGGTGTCAGCACTCAATCTAGGTCTTTTGCCTATAGGATCTGTATGGCACAAGGGAAAGATCGTAGCCAAAGAGAAGCTCATGACAAAACGCTTCGAAGTTGACTTTTCAAACGATGGTTGGGATCACTATTGTCTTAAAGGTGATAATAATCCGCCGATACCAGCGTCAGTATACCCTCTATTTAAACCATGCCGAGAGGAAATTGCAGACGCGTGGATGCTTCGCTTCCATATAGGCAATGGCATCACGCTGATAATACCATCACTAGAATTCTTTACACGCTGTTATGGCAGTTCGAGATTGAGGCGTAGCCTTTTGACCTTACCTTGGGATGAAGCCGAGGAGAGATTATTCCCACAACCAACGGAGCCGCCACCAACTCAAAAGAAAAATGAATGGCAGATTTATTTACCACCTCCTCATACCGAAGCAGATATTCCTCTGCTTGCACATGTCAAGTACGACCCCTATGCGAAGACGCAAGCGAAATGGATCGTATCACAAATGCTATCACACGATCCAAATCAACGCCTATTCCTGAAGGTGGCGCCCTGGACAAATCAAAAAGGGAAGATTGATGTTTCTGGATTTTACATTGAAGAAACAAAGACCTTTATTGGCTTAAACATAATCGGAATGGGGTTAAGAACACATCCACAATATATTGTTTACAAGACTCGTTCATCTGCAAAGACGTCGGGAGATGAAGCCACAACAAATTCAGGCTCCAACATTACGTCACAACCAGAATATACTGACCCGGAATTGCTTGATGATGAATCCCCGGCTCAAGGTCGAGGTTTAACAAAGTTTCAGGAACCACCATTCGTCTGGATTGATGAACAACCGCTATTAACTCGCTATATAGATCGAGATTGCGCCCACAAGAAATCACAAAAAGATCAAAAACAAGATGTAACGACTAATGAAGGGACTACGCCACGTTCTGATATGGTATCCACTGGCACCGCATATGGCACAAATAGCGAGGCGTCAGAAGCTCTTACCCATAGCAAACTAGAGGAAAACTCCACCGACCAGCTCTGGAATATGTGGGTGTCGCTCACCAGGTATGCAAAAGATCACCCAAATATTATTAGCGGCGTATATCATTACAGCATTGGAACAGGGTTCCAGAAATCTGGAATACCACAACTAATAAATTTTCCATTAACACGAACCAAACATGGCAGCGACGGGACTAACAATAAAAAACTCATTGAGGCAAAAGAAAGAGGGATACAACGTTTCCCTATCGTATATGGCAATCCGCCCAACCGGCGCGGCATTCTTTTATTAAAAGTTTCCTTAAAAATTAATCACTTTTATATCATAGAAATACAACATATAAACGATGTAAAAGGAGAATATTATGCAGGTTTATCCTTCTGGGAAACCGATGAAGAGGATTTCGAAAAATTTTTATCGGACCTTCTTGAAAAAATAAAATTAGCCAATGGTCATGTTACAGAGTTAGCAAAAAAATGGAAATACGGCAAAGCTTTTGCTTATTGGCATAAAAAATCTGATAAAGCAAGCTTCACATTCGAGAACGTTGTAAAAACAATTCTAGTTAAGATGTCTACATAATACAAAACCCAGCAGAAATTAACCAACTTAAAGTCTCACGATCTCAATATAATTACTAGCCAGTGCCTGACCGGGAATGCTATATTAACCTACAAAACAGTATGTTATAGTAATATTAGTGTTTGAATACATCAGTGCTTGGTATAGGATTTTACCGTGCTTATCGGGTTGTCACACCCAGACACTAGATGTGGTGTTTCTTGATTTGGCTGCGTAGAGGCCGGCGTACGTCTGCGGAGCGACGTCAGTCGCG
>JABEBX010024186.1_pt1 | contig 48954 bp, 36 predicted proteins | sample 7245971 | NCBI WGS metagenome assembly JABEBX01 (sample SAMN14506365, study PRJNA622280) | hot springs metagenome | biome: hot spring [ENVO:00000051]|acidic hot spring [ENVO:00002120]; feature: spring [ENVO:00000027]|sediment [ENVO:00002007]; material: sediment environment [ENVO:01001048]... | reverse complement strand
ACAAACAGTGCAACTCCCTGTGCAAGAAATGTATACGCCTGCCACTTTTTTCTTCCAATCAAGTCAGCAGTAAAAACAAATACCAGTGTTCCTATAACACCGATGATGTATAATACCAGTGTAAGTGACAACGATCCGGCATGGGTTGAATAACCCAGCTCGAGAAGCAAACTTGCTGTATATATCCCTATACCGTAAAATATCAGATCATTCAAAAACCATGATGTGAATACAAAGACACCGCGCTTTTTGTAATCTGGTTTTTCTTCTTTCTTGCTCTGTGTACCAGCTTCCTTAACTTCTTTGCCTGTGAGTCCAAATTTCTTTTTTATATCTTCAATTTCAGATTTATTATTTGATTCACTTGCAAATCTAGGTGTTTCTTCCACCTTTCTTCTCAATATAAGAACAATAATTGCCGGTACCGCTCCTGCTGCAAGTAGCCATCTCCATGCAACATTGCCGAATGGAAGCAGCGTTAAGCCAAGTGCCACAGCTATTGTGCCGCCTATCCACCAGGACATCAATCCTGTACCGAGGAACTTTCCCCTGCCCTTTACAGGAGAATATTCTCCGATAATTGACAATGTTAAAGTATAATCGGCACCTATTGCAAGGCCAAGAAGAGTTCTGAATATTATTAGTTCTGTATAATTCTGGGAAAGGCCGCTTAATATGGCAAACAATGCAAATATCAACATATCCCATTGATATATTGCCTTTCTTCCCTTAACATCTGCTATAAAGCCGAAAACTGCACCGCCAACCAGCTGGCCCACTATAGTGGAAACACCTATAATTGCCGAAATTGTTGCACCAATGTGAAACAGAGGAGCAATAAATATAAGTGCAGGGCCTATAACAAGCAGGTCATAACCGTCAAGGAGATATCCCATATCTGATAAAGCTGTGATGAAATAAAAATACCTTTTCGGTTTCATATTATCCATTTCTTTTAAAAACTGTGATTCGTCCACAGTAGTAGAGTAAATACATATATTAAAAACTTCTTTGAAGCTATTAATTATATATTTGGTAAAGAATTTATATAATCAATGGAGCATCCATCTATTTTCTATGTAATATATTTTATTTTCTAGTCCAGACCATATAACTATTTCTAAAAACAGGGAGTTGAATAAATGCACTATTAATAAATCATAATTGTTATGTGGAAATGCATTTAAAATCATATATAGAAGTATGTGAAGATGCCGGACTCAGGCATACCATTATAGGAGATATTTATAATGCACCTGAATGCTGCTCATATCAGTATTATTAAAACAATATAACAAATTTTTTATAAAAAAAAATAAATCATATTTTTAAATCCTTTACAATTCATATAGTTTATTAAATAAGTATTTTAACATAAAACAATTTATGGATTATGGACAGTGATACCAGATTAATTATGGCCCTATTCACCGGAGTTTTAATGGGGGCAGTTGATTCAACTATAGTTTTACTGGCATTGCCGACCATTACCGATGCTTTCAAAACTCAATTATCATATTCAATATGGATTATAATGGTATATTTACTTGTCATAGCTGTTGGAACAACGCAATTTGGAAGACTGGGCGATATATTTACCAGGAAGGTAATTTTTAATTCGGGACTCGGTCTGTTTATATTCGGGTCTGCTTTATGCGGTGCATCCACAGATATACTTGAGCTTATCGGTTTCAGGGTTATTCAGGCCACAGGTGCATCAATGATTCAATCAAACAGCGGTGCAATTATAGCAGATAATTTTCCTCCAAACAAAAGAGGAAGAATATTCGGCTACACCGCGGTTGGATACAATGCAGGTGCAATGCTGGGCATAGTTCTTGGAGGTATAATCACAACTTTTATTGGCTGGAGGTATATTTTTTATATAAATATTCCTGTTGGAATTTTTGCAATGTATTTCGGCATGAAATATATTAAAAAGGGAGAAAAAACACAGAATAAACTTGATATTCCCGGTGCTATATCCCTTGCACTTGCATTAATAGTTATATCATACGCATCGGTTGATATAGCAACAAGCGGAATTGATGCATTTAATATAATTTTAATGATTTCAGGAGTAGTAATACTTATAGCATTTATAATAATTGAAAGATTTGTAAAGAAACCATTGCTTCCCATGAAAATATTTAAAATAAGAATACTTACATTTTCCATCTTTGCATCATTCTTTCAGAGCCTGGGCTTTCTTGCTGTTGTTTTTATAATTATAATGTATTTACAGGGCATAAGAGGATTAACACCTTTTGACAGTTCGCTTCTGTTATTGCCGGGTTATGTTGTCGGCAGTGTTATGGGTCCTAAATTCGGCAATTTGACAGATAAAATAGGTTCAAGAATTCCTGCAACTGCAGGATTATTGATGATGGCTGCCGGGGTGCTGGTTTACTCAACATTAACAGTAACTTCCACATTATATATAGTTTTAGGTGGATCATTTTTAACAGGCCTTGGTTCATCAATGTTTTTCCCTGCAAATAACAGTGCTGTTATGGCAAATTCCACGAAAGAGCTTTATGGATTGTCATCCGGTTTTTTGAGGACAATGGCAAATATAGGTATGCTTGGCAGTTTTGTCGTTGCAATATCAATAGCAAGCATATCAGTGCCTAGGTACGTTGCCTTTGAGGTGTTTTCAGGAACTGCAAAATTGCTTGGCAATGTATCAATAGCATTTATGTCCGGAATTAAAGGGGCATTATACGTTTCATTTATAATTTTAATTGTTGCTGCGATTCTTTCAATGGCACGCGGCCATGAAAACAGGTCATCTTCTCCCAATTACAACACATCAAAAAAGTGAATTTAAATAAAAATTTTAATAATTTTATTTTTTATAATTTATTATTAACATTAAATAAGAATTTGCAATGTACAGCCATGACCGTAATGCTTAAAATTACAGGCAAAGAACTGGAATCCACATTAAGGGAATGTGCGGAAATTATCAAGAATGGAGGCACTGTTGTTTTTCCCACAGAAACAGTCTATGGTCTGGGCGCCGATGCCTTCAATCCTGAAGCATGTGCAAAAATTTTTAAGGCTAAAAACAGGCCGGCAGACAATCCATTAATAGTTCATATTTCAAACTTTGATTCACTTGACAATATTGCATATATGGATGAAGATTTAAAAAAAATTATGAAAAATGTATGGCCGTCGCCATTAACACTTCTTTTAAAGAAAAAAGAGGGTTTGCCTGATATTGTTACTGCAGGCCTTGATACAGTTTGTGTGAGATTTCCGGACAATGACATAGCTTTAAGGCTTATCAGTGAAGCCGGCCCTATAGCAGCTCCAAGTGCAAATATATCAACAAGGCCAAGCATTGTGGATTCAGAAACGGCTTATAAAGAATTAAATGGCAGAGTTGACGCAATAATAGATGCAGGACGTGTGAAATACGGCGTGGAATCAACAATAGTAGACTGTACAAAAAAACCATTTGAGTTATTGCGTGCAGGCGCATTCAGCCTTGAGGATATGGAATCGATTTTCGGTGATATCTATGTGAGCCCTCTTGCATACGGCGATAAACAGTCTGACATAGCATTGACACCGGGACTAAAATATAGACATTATGCTCCGGCAAAGAAATTAATTCTCATAGAAAATGAGGAATCATTTAAAAAATTTATATCATCGTACAATTCAAAAGATTTTCTTTCAATGGGAAGCGATGAAAATAAAAAATTTGCTAAAAATGATTATATTTCAATGGGAAGCAGCATATATGAGGTAGCACACAATCTCTTCTATGATTTCAGGTTACTGGATAGTTCAAATAAACTATACGGCGTTATACAGTCTTTCCCCATAAAAGGCATAGGATTTGCAGTCATGAACAGAATCAGGAAGGCAAGTTTTGGAACAGTAAAGGACAAAGAAAATATAGAGAAAGTAAATACACTTGTCAATGAAGCTTGAAAATTACCGGCTGGACTGGAATATTATACTTAAAAAGGAAATTGATTACCTTTCAAAGAAATATTCCGACATTGACATCCGCGGGAGCTATACTAATATCATAGATTTATTGAATAATAATAAAATAAAGTCAAAAATAATTCTCAGCAAGAAAGATCTAGCAGGTTATGCATACATTATGGATTCCCAGGATAAAAGTGACAGGATGTATGCAGATGTAGGATTTATATCTGAAAAATTCATCACTGAAGAAAGAGTAAAAGTCTTCTTTGACTGGCTTGTTGAAATCGCTGCAAATTCTAAAAAAAAGTTAATGCTGAATGAGGTATACAATAGCAATGCAATATCTGAAAAAATTATATCGGATTATGGCTTTAAAAAAGTAGTAAGAAGAAGAATGGTTCTTGACCTCAATAACTATCAATATAATCAAAATGAAATCAAATATCCAACAGAAAATACCAGAGATATCAATTTACCTCTATATGCAGATGCTGAATATGAATCATTTAAATACACCTCAGATAAGATACTTTTCAGTTCAAGCAGGGATGACAGAATAAACAGTGTTAAAAGCCTGTTCAATGGTGATTACGGTGAAATTCTCAAGGATGCCTCTTTAATTATAAAAAATAAAGGTCGTATTATTGGAGGTATAGTATCGTCAAGGCTTGGCTTTGACAAATCTTTTATTGTTTCCGTCTTTGTAAAAAGAGAATACAGGAAAAAAGGCCTTGGCTATTTTCTTGTTACATCTTCACTTAACCGTTTAAAGGCATTATCGTACCACTACACATATTTATGGGTCAACAGCGAGAACTTTGCAATAGATCTCTATAAAAAAATTGGATTTGTATTTGAAGAATATCCTGATGAAATCATTTATTATCTTGAGAAAAACATTAAGCCCGGCAAAAATATTTAAATTCCTTACATAATTACAGTCCATGGATATTCCAGATTATATTTATTTTGCTATATTTATTATAACATTGATATACATTATTATCAAGTATCCGCAGGCATATGAGATGAAGCTCATAGCTTCCATACCTGTTTTAATTCTACTTTATTATTTCTCGCATACATTTTTTGTCTTTCCGATATATATATTTTCAATGATGCTTGGCACTTATTTATACACAGTATTTTTTTATTTTCCATTTATTGTGGATTTCATATTAATTGTTGCAGCACTTGTTGATGACTTCATTCCAATAAGGTTCATATTTGCATCTATTGGAATTGCAATTTTAATATCAATGTTTCTGGATAAAAATATGAAAAAATATGAAATAATGAATAATGAGAGCAAGGGCAAGGATAAAAAAGTTGAAACATCCCGTGATTATTTCCAGATAGCTTCCGGAATTGTCACATTGCTGGTATTTGTCATTTTTGGCATACATGGAAGAATGGTGGTGCTGCTTTCTGTACTTATTATTTATTTAATGGGCAATATTTTCTACCTTCATAACAGCAGCAGGCTTGCAGTCCTGGTATACAGTATGGAGCGGGACAATACAAAACTCGGCCTTGGTTCTGTTTATCTTGCAGCAGGCTTCTTACTTGTACTTGCATTTGTGAGGTCGCTGCCTGTCATATATATTACTATATTCATTCTCATGATAGGTGATTCTCTTGCAACAATAATAGGTATGAATGTACACAGCCCGAAATTATTTTACAATCATAAAAAATCTATTGCGGGCTTCCTTGCTATGCTTATTCCATCCATTATATTCGGTGCTTTTGATTTGACTTTTATACTTGCATTTATCTACGGCCTGGGCGGGACTTTTGCAGAATCCATATCCAATAAGATTGCAGATGATAATATAACTATTCCAATAGCAATTGTTATTATACATTTTCTTGTGGTTTTAATATAAATTAAGAGTTTCAAATAATATAATAAACATTCTGAATTTTTTAGCATGACCATTCGATTTACAGACTATGTGAAATTATAAATACCATTTTGTATTTTAGAGGTAAAGCGAGTGTGGTGTAGCCTGGCAACACGCGAGCTTGCCAAGCTCGTGCCCCGGGTCCAAATCCCGGCACTCGCATTTTTACCTCTGTGTTATTACTGCCGGCACCAATTTTACTTCTGATAAATTTTTGAAAATGAATATATCAAATAAAATAGCAATATAATCTGTAAATGAAAATTTTCACTGGCATCTTTTAAAGACTTTTTTATTATCTTAATTCACAGTGATGCTATAAGTTCAAAATTGGAAGATGAATTGATAGGAAAAGACAGAATTAATAATTAAGCTTGCAGAAGAAAAAGCATTTTTTATATATCGTGGAAATGTTAAAAGATATCTAATATGCAGAGTACAAATTGAAGAAGATAATATGAGGGAAATGGAGGTGCAGGCGGGAAAAGTATATCTTCGTAATAAATGCTGGTCAAAAGTAATGAATGAATTTAACTGGTTAAGACAGATAAGAGATGCAATGAGATGAACGCAAAATTAGAAAGCAAAAATAAGAGAGATAAATACAACGCATTTTTATTTATTTGAAAACTACTGGCAATGTATAATGAATGATTTTAAAACTATAAATCACTGCACTTCTTTTTAATTCATCTTATTAGCTGCCAATAAGATTTATATGAAATGCAAAAAAGAATTATGAGCACTATAAGCCATTTCAGGAACAACATTTATCTAACATATAGACTATCTGCAAGTTTATACAATATATATTGTAGATATTAGTAATCTATTTATAGAAATTTCTATTGTATTATTATGTTTCCTGAAGAATTTGAATATACATCGCCGGAGACTCTTGATGAGGCATCTAAATTTTTAACAGAACACGAGGATGCAAAGATACTTGCCGGCGGGCAGAGTTTGATACCGCTATTGAAGTTAAGATTTACGAGCATACCGCAGATCATGGATATAGCACGCATTAAAGGCCTTGGCGATATAAGTGAGAATAATGGATCTATTGAAATAGGATCCATGGTAAGAACATTTGAAATAGCAGAAAATCCTTTAATAAGGTCAAAGCTTGGAATTCTTGCCGATGCTGCTTCCCAGATAGCCGATCCGCCTGTGAGGAATATGGGAACAATAGGCGGTGATATATGCCATGGTGATCCTGCAAATGATTTCCCTGCATGCATGCTTGCACTTGGCGCAGAATTCGAGATACATACGATGAAAGAGAAAAAAACAGTAAATGCAGAGGATTTCTTCACAGATACATTTACAGTTGCACTTGACCATGGAGATATACTTGAAAAGATAATTATTAAAGAGAATGGATTAAAAGGAAGATATTTAAAGTTTAAAAAATATGCCGGTGATTTTTCAATTCTTGGACTTGCAGTGGCATTAAAAATGAATAATAATAAAGTTGAGCTTGCAGGCATAGGGCTTACAAACTGCGGTGCAACAGCAATCAAGGCGAAAGAGGCTGAAGAATTTCTTTCCGGTAAAGAATTAAATGAAAATAACATAAATAAAGCATCAGATATTCTTGTAAAAAATGCAGAGTTTTATGACGATGGAAATGGTTCTGCAGCCTTCAAGGAAAAACTCTTAAAACACTTATTCCAAAAGGCTGTTAAAGAAATAGGAGGTAATATTCAATGAAAGTAAAAATAAATGTTAATGGCAATGATTATAAGAAAGACGTTGAACCGAGAATGCTTTTAGTCAGTTTTATAAGGGATGAGCTTGGCCTTACAGGAACGCATATAGGCTGTGACACCACAAACTGCGGTGCATGCACTGTAATAATGGATGGAAGGACAGTCAAGTCATGTACTGTTCTTGCTGCACAGGCAGACGGCCATAAGATTGAAACAATTGAGAAGCAGGGAGACAAGGACCTCGAAACAATAAAGGAGTCCTTTATAGAAGAGAACGGCCTTCAGTGCGGATTCTGCACTCCGGGAATGATAATGACATCTCTTTACATGCTGAGAAAGAATAAAAATCCCGATGATGCATATATTAAATCCAATCTCACGGGAAATCTATGCCGCTGTACAGGCTATGTTTCCATAATTGATTCAATAAAAAATGCCCGTGATAAAATGAATGAGGAAAAGGTGGTTTCCCAATGAGTTATCTTGACAGATTTGTAAACGGAAAGGGAAATTACCTTGACGATATTAATCCTGAGGACGTTTTATATATGGCTTTTGTAAGAAGCCCATATGCACATGCAAAAATAAAGAATGTAAAGGGCGGATTGAACTCCGGTGAATTAAAAGCATACTATGCAGTTTCGGATGGAGATCATAAAGAGCCGGTGCTTGCAATAGATGAGGTGCGGTACCAGGGGCAGGCAATAGCTGCAGTATTCGGCAAAACACGCTATGAAGCGGAGGATCTTTTAAGCACTGTTTCAGTGGATTATGATCCGCTTGATGCAATTCCGTCAATTGAAGAATCAAAGAAGAAGGCACCGTTATATTCAGATTTAAAGGACAATGCCCTTTCCATAGAGGAAGTCGGGAAATCCTTCAATGAGAAGGATATAGATTACGATATAAAAGTAACGGATACAATACTGCTTGACCGTATATCTGCAAATCCAATGGAGCCAAGGGGCATACTTGCGGATTACAGGGATGGAATACTCAATGTATATCTTCCCTCACAGTCAATAGTAAGGTCAAAGAAAGGTATTGTCCATGCACTTGGTCTGGATCCGTCAAAGGTAAGATTATTTCTTATCGACAACGGCGGGGCATTCGGCGTAAAGGCACTTTTCTATCCAGAATATATAGTAGCATGCTATGCATCCATGAAATATAAAAAGCCGGTAAAATGGCAGGAAACAAGGACAGAACATTTACAGGCATGCCATGCCGGAAGGGGTGTTGAAAGCACAATTACATTATATGCAAAGAAGGACGGAAAAATAACAGGGCTGGACGGTGAGGTGCTTCTCGACAACGGTCCGTATTTTGTCGATGCAGCTTCAGTTGACCTCGACAATGTAATAAATGAAGTAACAGGTCCTTATCTAATAGAGAATGCACATATTACCGGCAAATATATGCTGACAAATAAAGCACCGAACGGATACTACCGCGGTGCTGGAAAACCGGAAGCATCAATAATAATGGAAAGAATGATTGATCTTCTTGCAGATAAATTGAATATGGATATAGCTGATATAAGATTAAAAAATGCACTTGAAAAGCCATTTACATCTCCTCTCGGATTAATTGTAAGATATCCGACAAAGCCGTTCCTTGAAGATGCATTGAAATACTTTAATTATTATGAACTGTCAAAGAAAGAGAATGTTGGAATTTCGTTCTTCATACTTGATGAGGATACTGCTCCGGGTGAGAGTGCGAAGATAATTGTAAAGGACGGGAAGGTGCATGTTTTCCTTGGTGGCAATGTATCAGGGCAGGGCCATGAAAAATTTGTAAAATCAATACTCAGCGAAAAACTGGAAATAGAGGAAAATAAAATATCACTTGACCTCCAGGATACAGATACTCTTCCGGAGGGTGTTGGGACATGGGGTTCAAAATCTGCAATGACACATGGATCTGCACTGCTTCAGGTCTCTGAAGAATTAAGGAAACAGGTTGAATCAAAGTTTGGAAAATATACACCTGAGATTCTATTAAACAATGATATGGAACAGTCAACTTTCTATAAATTCGATTACAATGACAATGCAGTTAATTTCCAGCTGGTAACATCAAAAATAGACGATGAAGCCAATTTTAAATCACTGAAAATCGGTGCCTATTATGACCTTGGAAAGGTATTGAATATGTCCAATGTGCTCGGCCAGACACAGGGCGGTGCACTCCAGGCAATAGGAGAGGTTATTTCTGAAACATTAACTTATTCTCCTGAAGGGCAATTAATGACAACGGGCATTACCGATGCAGGACTTCTAACAGCAGAAATGACTCCTGAATTTGATATAAAAATTGTTGAAAATCCATCCATTTTAAAGGACGGTGCAAAGGGCCTTGGAGAATCGCCAATGATAGGAATACCTGCAGCACTTGCCAGGTCACTGGAAACACAATTGCATAAGCGTATAAATGTAATGCCGTTGACAAAGGAATTTCTCTACCGGAAATAAATTTTTTATATTTTAATTTTTTTAGCTTAAAACATTGCTTCAATAATATTATATAGGAATATGAATTATCATACAGACTATTTAAAATGAAAGAACAAAAACTGTTCAATATTAAAGATACGCTTCCATTTATTGATGATATTGTTGCCGAATGGTTTAACAGGAAATACGATGATTTAAGCGATCCACAGAAAAAAGCCATTCCGTTAATACACGAAAAAAAGAATGTGCTTGTGTCATCGCCTACAGGTACAGGCAAAACATTAACAGGATTTTTATCAATTATAAATGAATTATTTATTAAGGCAAGGAACAATGAGCTTGAAGACAAAATATACTGTGTATATATTTCTCCATTAAAGGCGCTTGCCAATGATATTAATAAAAATTTGAATAATCCATTATCAGAAATATATGAACTTGCAGAAGAATACGGAATCAAACCGCAGAAAATTCGGGTTGCTGTCAGATCAGGTGATACAGCACAGAAGGACAGAACTAAAATGCTGAAAACACCGCCGCATATACTTATAACAACGCCGGAGTCGCTGTCGCTTGCAATAACTGCAGTAAAGTTCAGGGAAAAATTTACAGGAGTTGATTATGTAATTATAGACGAAATCCATGAAGTTTCATCAACAAAAAGAGGTTCAATGTTATCTTTGAATCTTGAAAGGCTTGAGGCACTTTCACATGGATTTACAAGAATAGGCTTATCTGCAACACAGGCTCCTCTTGACCTTATAGGAAGATATCTTTGCGGCTATGACGGCGATAAGCCAAGAAGCTGCGAAATTATTGAGGTTAATACAAATAAATATCTGGACCTCAGCATTATAACACCTGTACATGATTTAACATTAGTAAGCTATGAGGTTGCAAATGAAAAAATGTATGATATACTTGTTGACCTTGTAAACAGCCATAAAACAACATTAATATTTACAAATACAAGAAGTTCAACGGAGCATGTTGCCATGCGCCTTAAAGCAAGGGGAATAGAAAATATAGAGGCGCACCATTCATCTCTTGGCAAAGAAACAAGATTTGAGGTGGAAAATAAGCTCAAGGAAGGCGAATTAAAGTGTGTAATTACATCAACATCGCTGGAGCTTGGCATAGATATAGGTTTTATAGACCTTGTTATACAGATAGGAAGCCCAAAATCAGTTTCACGTGCTTTACAGAGGATAGGGAGATCCGGCCATGGTGTCAGGGACCTTTCAATAGGCAGATTTATAGTATTCGACCTGGATGATTTGATGGAATGCGCAGTCATGACAAGAGCTGCCTATGAGCATGAAATAGACAAAGTTACCGTTCCCGAGGATCCTCTGGATGTATTGTCGCAGGGTATAATAGGCATGGCGCTTGAAAAGGTCTGGGATGTTGATGAGGCATATAATGTAATAAAAAATTCATATCCCTTTCATAATTTAAAGAAAGAAGAATATATTTCAACACTGGAATACCTTTCAGGAAGAGTGGAGGAAAATACATTATATTCCAAAATATGGTATGACAGCACAGAAAATAAATTCGGCAGGAAGGCAGGGACAAGGATGATTTATTTCATGAATGTCGGAACCATACCCGATGAGGCAAACTACAATGTAATAAGCGAGAAGGGAAGAACGCTCGGACAGCTCAGTGACAAATTTGTTGAAAGGCTTAAAAATGGTGATATCTTTGTACTGGGCGCACAAACATACATGATGTTAAGAATATCAAAAAACAATATTATTGTGAAGCCGGCAACCGGAATGAAACCGACAGTTCCGTCATGGAGCGGTGAACTGCTTCCAAGGAGCTATGATCTTGGAGTTTTAATAGGCAAATTCAGAAAGGAATTATATAAAAGAATAATAAACGGTGAAAATCCGGAAGAATGGCTCATGGAATATTACCATGTGGATGCCTTCGGTGCAAGGAGTTTAATATCATATGTTAAATCGCAGGGAGATTATGACATCCCAACAGAAAATCATATGTACGTTGAGGGATACATAGATAACAATCTTTACAGCATTATATTCCATATACCTCTTGGAAGAAGAGTAAATGATGCCCTTTCAAGGGCTTACGGCCTTGCAATATCCAATAAATACAGTGTAAGCACAAGAATAAGTGTTAATGACAACGGTTTTATGATTACAGTTGACAGAAAAATTCCAATTGAGGATACATTGCATCTTTTAAATACAAATAATTTCGGTGATTTACTTGACCGTTCAATAGTAAATACAGAGCTCTTCAAACAGCGCTTCAGATACTGTGCAACACGTTCATTGATGGTATTAAGAAGATACAAGCAGGCTGATATTTCTGTAACACGGCAGCAGCTCAGAAGCGACAGATTATTGAGGGCACTTGAATCAATAAAAAATTTTCCGGTTATAGTAGAAGCATTCAATGAGGTAAAAAACGATGTAATGGATGTTTCCAGGGCACAGGATTTTGTTGATAACGTTATATCAAAAAATAATTATAAAATAAAAGATTATTCAGGTGAAACAAGCCCGTTTTCATATAATTTAATTTTATCCGGCGTTTCAGATATAGTATTGATGGAGGACCGTTCAAAATTATTAAAGGAATTAAGAAGCCATCTTATGGATAAAATATACGGAACAGAGGGAATAGAATTTCTTATTAAAGACTCAAAAACAGCAGAGAATTATTTTAAGAATAAAGTTCCGGCTGTATATGATTATGAGAGTTATATTGATTTTGCAAAATATTTTCTTTACATAGACCCTTTCAAATCAAAATTCAATTCACCTATCAATTATGCATCCATAGATATAACAGATTTAAATGAGGAATTAATAAAAAATAACGACATTATCTATGCATTTTTAAGGTCGGACCAGTGGGTATACCGTGATTATTATAATATGGCATATACACTGTTTAAAAGAGACCATAATTTTGATGATTTTGATGAGAAAATTTATTCATTAATAGATGGAAATACGTTCAATGAACTTAAAAATAAATGCCATGACGAACATAAATTAAACGACTCGCTTTTAAAGCTTTTAGCATCTTACAGGATAAGAAAATCATTGAAAAATGGAAATATTATTTATATTAAAAATGAAATAGAGCATAAAGAAGATAATAATGCACTTGAAAAAGCAATAGAAATAATACTTTCATCCTACGGCCCATTATCACTGGATGAGCTGCTGATAAAAATTCCTGTGGATTCAGAAGACCTTGAATTTTCTCTTGAAGAAATGACCGGGAAAGGCATTTTAATATATGATTATATAACACCGGTGTTCACAAAGCAGTATATGATGAAATCGGATTTTGATAATATGGTCAAAACTCTTGATATGGATTTACAGAGAAAAAGGATAATTAATTTCAGCCTTCATGTCAATACTGTAGAGGAATATTTTGAAAAATACGGCTTTGCATTTTCAGAATACGATATAATGGCAAGAATAAACAATTATAATACAGAGGAGTTAAACAGGCTTATAAAAGATAAAAAAATATTTTACCAGAAGATTATAAAAAATAAATATGCATATATAGCTAAATGGTTAATGGATATTCTATATTATTTAAGGGATGAAAAGTTAAGCGAAGAAGAAACAAAGGTTCTTGATTATATTAAAAGGGATATAGATACTGAAGAGAAAATTTCGGAAATATCCGGTTATGAAATATCCATTGTAAAGGCCATTTTAAAGAATTTAAAATATAAAATCCGGGTTATAGAAGTAAACAATTTATTAATGGAATATGTTCCGGGCGAAGTTAAAAATGTCAATGAAATAATAAATAAATTCGGACCGGTAACTCCAAGAGAGATAGCAAGATTTTTCTGGATTAACCCCAACAGGTTTGATTATTCATCACTTACGCCATTTTATTATAGAAATGAGGTTTACTATGGAAGTATAAAAGATGATGAAATGCATGCATCAATCATAGTTAACAGGGACGACCCTGTAAGCATATATCTTGGCAAATACTTTAAAAACGACAGTTATAATTCAAGATTTATCCACGACGGCGTTGAGGAATCAATGTTCTACCTGGACATGAAGGAACCCGGAATATGGATAAATAATATAGAAATGGAAAATAATGCCATGGACAGCTTCTTCAATGCTTTAAAAGAAATTTCTTTGAAACTGGATGTGGATTCAATTATAATCCATACAAATAATAATGCCATGATAGAATCCGGAAAAAAATTCGGTTATAATTATTCAGGCGGAATTCTGTACCGCGGAAACTTTTCAGTTGTTAACATGAACAGGAATGACCTTTTATCATCGGCACTGAGGCTTTATTCACCCAAAGAAACAACATTCAATTATAAATCATTAACAGAAATACTTTTAGGCATCAGAAACGATATAGAAGCATATTATACAGGTGTGAGAAGTGTTGAATTATCAAATTATTTTGCTTCAGGCCTCATTTACCAGTTTAACGGCCCTTATGGAATAAATGCTTATGCAACCAGGAATGTTATAGCACTTTACAGGTCTATAAGAAAACGTCCATTGAACAGCGTTGAGGAGAATGTTTATAAAATGATAATGTCTGAAGACATGACAGAATCTGAAATATTGCATATGACAAAAATGAATTATATTGAGGTTAAGCAGGCAATTAAGGAACTCTATAATATTAATGCAATAGCAAGAGATAAAAATAGAAATTATATCCCTGTCATGGATGAACCCGAAAAACTTGATGCAACTGTTACAATTTTAAATGAGCTCTTAAAAAGAATAGGTTTTTTTGAGAAAATAATGTTTATGAACCTCACAGGCAGCAGCTCTGAAAGAGAATATCATATTGCAATAAGGAAGATGCTTGCTGAAAAGAAAATAGAGGAGGTTTTAATTCCGGATGAAAATGCAATAATATATATGCCTGCAGGCAGCGACACTGTAAAAAAACCCCAAAAATTTATAAGAATCATACCTCCAAAGGATATAATTGCAATGATATTTTCAGATTATATAAAATCATCATTCAAAACTCTGAATAACTATCTTGTTTTTGTTGACGATTCTATAAAACTAGCAATAAATGTAAAGAAGGATGGAAAATATCTTGAAATAAAAAAGATTGAGGGAAATCATTCCCTCCTGGAGGCGGCAAGGAAAGAATTCAACAATGTTGGATTTATCCTTTCCGGCAATAAATAATAATATATTTATATAAAAATATTATTATGGAGAGAACTCCTCCTGAAGTTCAAGAACTACCTGATTTATAACCTCCTCAAGTGTTATGCCGCTGTACTCCCGGAGCCCGCCCATATCGGTTCTTAGCCTTGCATTGAAACCACTCTCATCTTTTTCAAATTCTATATTACAAAGTAGCTCTTCCATAGTAATCATTCCTTAATTGCATCAAATACTTAATTATTACCTTTCTCAGTGGAGTAATAGCCTATTATTATGTCAGAAACGTTGTTTCCTGTTCTTCCTGTCATAATCAATCCATGTGCATTTAAAAGTGCGTGGTAACTGTCGTTGTTTTTTAAATATTCATCAAGATTTTCTATTCCTGTATCATTATCCACAATTCCCCCGGCAGCAGGGCTGGTTCCATCTATGCCGTCTGTGCCAATGCTTGCAAATGTATAACATTCATTATTATCCATTAATTTCATCATTTTTAATACGAGCTCCTCGTTTCTTCCTCCCAAACCATGTCCGGTAACATTTACCGTCGGCTCGCCACCTGCAACGAACCAGAAGCCGTGGTTTTTAATTTTATAAATTGTCCTTATAATATTTACAATATTTGATGCCACATCATTGACATCGCCGTTAATGTCTGTTCCGATGTTTACTTTTTCATCGTCTATATTATTATATATATTATCAACAAAATTCTGGTTTTTTAATATAATATTATAGGATATGTTTTTAAAATATTTTTTATCAGGATCTATAAAATTAATATGTGTTTTAACAAGTACTTTCATTTCCGGCGTTTTAATATATTTTTCAATATATTCCATCATTTTTGGAGAATGAACAGGGAATGAAAGAGGACCGGATGCAATTATGTCAGGATCATTGAATATAACATCCGATACGGCATAGGCATCTATTTTTGCAGGATAAAGCATTTCTGCAAGACCACCGTTTTTTACCATGGAAAGTGCGGACCTTATATGATTAAGTTCGTATATATCACCGCCGTTGTTCATTATTTCTCTTGAAATATTCATTATTTCCCCTGCATTTATGCCACTGACGGGAATTTCAAAAAGTGAAGATCCACCACCTGATATAAGGACTATAACAAGGTCATTTTCATTCAAATTTTTAAAATTGGATAACATTTTATTGCTTGAATTAACAGAAACATCACTTATGAATGGGTGTGTGCCTTTTAATATCTCAAGCTCCGGATATCCATTGTCATGTATTTCATCCTGAGGTATAATAATGCCTGCATATGCAAGTTTCTTTAAAATGGAATCTCTTATGCCTGAATACATATTATACGCAGCCTTGCCAAATCCCATTACGTATACTTTTGAATATATGGAAATATCTCTGTTAAAGACCTTTTTCATTGTTTTATCCGGTGATAATTCATTCATAACTTTTTCTAACAATTCAGCTATTTCTTTTCTTCTGCTATTTACTGCAAATTCACCGGTATTTGATATATACATCAATATTAATATTTTAATGTATTATATTATTTTTTACATAAGCAAAAAGTATATCTATAATATCATTACAAACAGCAGAATCATTTAATTAATTTTCTCATTACATCAAAATTAAAATAAGATTCAACTATTAAGTGTTACGTGACAGATGAACAGGCCTGTCGACCTGAAACCGAACCATCAACAAAGCCGGCAAAAGAATATAAGCATCTTGGCTACAACCAGCTTTCACTCAGACATGCAGTATCACAGGCAGTTGGATTAAATGCTCCCGGCGGCACAATAGTACTTTATGTTGCAGGAACTGCTGCACTTTTAACATTTACATTTGCAAAATATCCGGACGGTGCTTTTGCCATTCCTTTAATATTATTATTTGCACTTCTAATTTATTCGATGATGAGCTATTCATCATATGAATTTTCAAAACATTTATCAAGCTCCGGAGGCTATTACACCTTTGTTGCAAATGGTCTTGGAAGGGGGGCCGGGCTGACCACTGCACTTTCATATGTAAGCTATCAGATATTAAGTTTCACCGGTTTCGGAATTCTCGGTTTTATAGGCTTTGCATACGCAATATTGCCAAGCATAGGAATAACTGTTCCTTATATTTCAATTCTATGGATTCCTGTAACTATTGCTTTTGTTTTGTTTGTCGGTTTTCTTATATACCGCGGAATTAAACCCTCATTAAAATATGTATCATATGCTATATTAATAGAAGTGATATTTTTCATTTCAACTTCATTGCTCTTACTTGGTATAAACCACAGCTCCATTTCCATTAAACCATTTACTGCAATTCCTGTAAACGGCAATTTTATTGTGCTCGCTGTTATGATGGTTTATGCCATAGGAACATTTGTTGGTGTCGGCGGATCCATTCCAATAGCAGAGGAAACAAAAAATCCAAAAAGAAATGTTCCTTTATCGATAATAGCAAGTATATTAGTACTTGGAGTAACAATAATTTTAGCTGCATATGCAGAAGTCATATCATGGGGATACGGAAATATGTCACTTTTCGGCACAGGATCCGGAGTCGGTGCCTATCCTGTGTTGAGTATATATAGAAATGGATTCAATGGCTTTGGTGCAATACCTTTTATAATTCTGTTAATAATCGTAATTAACTCATTTTTCACTGCAACCGTTTCACTTGGAACAAATGCATCACGTGTTCTATTCTCTTTATCGCGTGAAGGTGTAATACCAGAGAAGCTTTCAAGGACAAATGCCCGGGGCGTTCCGGTATATTCAGTAATATTTATTACTGTTCTTGCACTGGCTATCGTACTTGCCACAGGAATAACATTTGAATTACTATATCCCGGCCAGATAATTGATGCATTGTTATATTCGTCTGTTTTTTTACTTGTACTGGAATCGCCAATATCATATATAGTCCATATTTTAACAAACACATCCCTTCATATTTATCTGAAAAAGATCGGTGCAAAAACACACATTGTAAGGCATATAATTATACCGTGGATATCGACAATTACTCTTTTAGGTGCTATATTTGCCGCAGTTTATTTTGACCTGAGTCCGCCATATATATACGGTGTTTACGGATCGCTTGTATGGGTAATTGCCATCGCAGGAATAGTCGTTGTAATATATAAAAGGTATAAGAAAAAGCTGGACAATATTGGCGGTTTTTCCCTTTAATATATTTAATTTTTTAACACAGAGTCAATCTGTTCAAGCGATCTTTCACGGATAGTTTCAAGGCTTTCTTTTCTTACAATTTTTCCGGAATCTATATACTTTTCCAGAATGTTTTCCATTACGCCACCGCAGGAGCATGTGGATTTTTTAATATTTTCAGGAACCACCATAACATTATTGCATGAACGGCACCTCAAAACATTTTTAACTCCTGAAAATTTCCCTCTCTTTGTTATATCTTTTCCCTCTATATTAACGATATCCATGCCGAAATCAACAGGCCTTGCAGATGATATAGATGTACCGATGCCAAAGGATGATACACCTGCCGAAACAAGCTCTTCAAGATCCTCCAGTTTTATTCCTCCTGAAACCATTATCTTAATATTTTTATGGCCTCTTATATCCAGCTCCCACCTTATCTCCCTTATAAGCTGCGGAAAGTTTCCGCGCCTGGATGACGGTGTATCCAGCCTTATATAATCAATGTCCGGAAATTCTTCAGCAGCTTTAATTGCGGCAAATTTTTCGTCCATGTATGTATCTATTAAAAATACATGGAAATCAGAATTATCATGCTGCATTTTCCATGCAAGATCATCGCCGAGAATGAGGGAAAGTGCATGTGGCATTGTTCCTGAGGCCTTAATTCCAAGCATTGATGCGCTTAATACTCCTGAAACACCGGAAGCACCGCCTATATATGATGATCTGTCAATAACAGGTGAAATTGCGGGATGCATTCTCCTTATGCCGAATGAAATAAAAGGTATATTGCCAAGAATCTTTTTAATACTTGAGGAATATGATGATATTCCGGAAGCCTGGCATATAAAACCAAGCAGCGGCGTTTCATATTCTGCAAAATTGAGGTATTTGCCATGTATTCTAATAAAAGGAACCGGAGTTCCTTTTACATCTTTTGGAGGAATTACAGTGCCCTCGGGCAAAGCATAAACATCTATGTTGTGGTTTTCCAGCAATTTAACAGCATCGCTGAGCCCTGTAAAATTTATATAATTATAAATTGAGGACTGTGTTGTTACCTCCATTGTTAACTCAGGATTCGATCCTGCTTTGCTCAAATATTCTATTGTCCTTTCAAAGTATACATCTGTAACTTTACCCGAGATAATATCTATATCGTTCGCCATATTAAATTCATTCATTTAAAGCCTCCTCCATAAATTTTTTGGAATTTATAATCCTGTATCCATAATTTATTTTAATATTATTCAATGCAACATTATGATTTATATCGTTTATTGACGCACATAAATCAGATATAACACTTGCATTGTAATATCTGTAAAATGCCCCTGCACAGCTGTGCAGTACACATATGTCCGTGCTGATGCCGAATATATATAAATTATTTATTTTTAATGCCCTCAATAGAGAATCAAGATCTGTTCCGTAAAATGCATCGAAATGCCTCTTTTTAATAATATAATCTGGAAATTTCTTTAAATCATTATATATTTCTGATCCATAAGTATTGTCAATTGCGTGTTCGCCCCAGACATTGAATTCAGGATCATTTTTAATGTGCGCATCGCATGCAAATATAACAGGAATTTTCAATTCATTGCCAAGAACAGTTTCCGCCAGTTTAGCAGCATTTTCTGCACTTTTATTGCCAAATTTGCCGGTAATAAAATCATTTATCATATCAACGGCAAGAACAGCGCTGTGGGATAAATCGTCCATAAATGGTTATAATAATATAATATTAATTCTTTATGAGCCATGTGGAACTGTTATTTTTATCCTCAATATATATATTTAATTTTTCCAGCTCATTTCTTATATAATCTGACAGTTCATAATTCTTTTCCATTCTGAGCTTCTTTCTTAAATCAAGAAGAATATCAACAAGTTTTTCATCCTGTACTATATTTGAATAGAGTATGCATAAAAAGTAATTTACATGGTCTATAACTTTTATAGCATTATATGCTTCTTTTATGTTAATTAATTCAAGGTTTTTATTCATTGTCGATACAAATTCAAGGAGTTCCCTGATAACACCGCGTGTGTCAAAGTTATTTTCCATGATGGAATTTATTTTATTTATTATATTATTCGCATCGATATGATATGAACCCTCCTCTTTTTTTATGTCCTTTAGTTTTTTATATAATATGTTTATTTTATCTACATTGGAAACAGCATCATTCATGAGTTCATCTGAAAAATTTATTACTGTATTATAGTTTGAATTCACCATTGCATATCTTATATATTCTGCACGATATTTTTTTAATAATTCCGATGTTTTAATAAAATTTTTAAGAGATTTTGACATTTTTTCATCGTTGATATTTAACATACCTGTATGTATCCAGTATCTTGCCAGATATTTTTTCCCGCTTATAGAACGCATCTGCGCTATCTCGGCTTCATGATGTGGAAATATAAGGTCGCTTCCGCCCCCGTGGATGTCATATTCAGAACCGAACCATGCCTCAGTGATTGCAGTATCCTCTATATGCCATCCCGGCCTGCCCTTTCCCCATGGCGAATCCCAGTATGGCTCTCCCGGTTTCATACTCTTCCATAAAACGAAATCCAGCGGGTCATTCTTTTTTTCATTGATAATTCCCCTTGCATTTGTTTTCATTTCCTCTATATTCTGGTTTGATAATTTTCCATAATCTTCGAATTTTCTGACATTAAAATAGACCCCGTCAGGAGTTGTATATGCAATGCCACTGTCCATCATCCTTTTAATCTGAGAAATTATCTCATTTATATACAAACTGGCACGTGCATAGTAATTTACTGAATTTATTTTAAGCATTTTCATGACGTTCAAATATTGATTATAATACCTGTCTGCAATTTCACTGAATGAAACATTTTCCTCTTTACCCCTGTTTATTATCTTATCATCTATATCTGTAATGTTTTGAAGGTAAAATACAGAATAGCCACGGAGCCTGAGAAATTTTGCTATCACATCAAAAAATATATTCGTTCTTGCATGGCCAATATGAGTATCATCATAAACAGTCGGCCCGCAGACAAAAATATTGATTCTGCCGCTGTGCAAAGTTTGAAATTCCTCATCTTTCTGGCCAAGGGTATTATGAATAATCATTGTAAGTATATACTAAATAATAATAAATTATTTTCCAAAAATTATAATTTTAAATTTTTCTTTCATTGCGGTATGCCTTTAATGATTCTGTTTCACGCCCGCTGAACTGTGACCACAGATATAATAAAAGCCCTATAACACCGACTACAAGGAAATCAAGTGGAAAGACTATATAGTTCATGCCGCCGTACTGGGATGGCCCGATCAATGATAATATTTCTACTGAAAGAAGCGCGGAAATGAACCAGAAGCCGTGAACAATGTCAGAATCGGGACTTACAGACCTTATTTTTAAATATCCTGCTATAATTCCTGCAAGAGAAATTAACAGGAGGGTAATTCCATAATACGGCATCATAAATGTGTCTAAAAATATTACAGGTATTATTGAAAAGGCAATGACGCTGACAATGAAGATTACAACAGCACTGTATTCGCCTTTCTGGACATCGAATAATTTTTTATAATAGTATAAAAACATTAAAAGTCCTGCGAGAGTGGCGAAGACAACCTCGCCTGCAAGCGGCCATCCTGACCAGTAAACAACAAAAATAGTGAATATAAAAGCCAAAGGAGCTATAATCTTTGAATACTTCAATGTGAAAGGCCTTTCAACATCGGGCGCTGTTTTTCTCAAAACATTTATGGATGCAGGCCCCACAATATAAGCAACAACAAGTGTTGATGTTATTATGCCTATAAGGAGATCCCATCCCGGGAACTCATAGATAAAAAACAGGCCGAGTACGAATCCAAGTACTAAAGCTTTAGCCGGTACACGGTTTTTGCTGAGTTCACCAAACTGTGAGGGTGCGTAGCCATATTCGGACATTGACTGGAAAATCCTTGACGGATAGGCTGCATAGCTGACTCCGGCACCTGTGGGTGAAATTACTGCATCAATCATCAAAATGACTATAAGCCATCCCAGGCCTGCAGCCGCTGCCTCCTGTGCAAACGGCCCACTGATTATGGATGAGCTTAATGCACCCCAGTCGCCCGGTGTAACTGAAAACGTTGACCATTTTATAGCACCAACAAAAACAACCTGTAAAGATACATAAAGAGCCATGACAAGTAAAAGTGCAACAATAACGGATTTCCATATGTAATCCTTTCTTTTTGCCTCGCCTGCCATATTTATAGCAGCCCTGTATCCTTCAAAGGAGAATATGACGCCGCCGAGAACAAGGGCATAAAATACACCTGAATATCCGTGGTAAAAACTTCCGTAGTGGAAAAAATTTGTGGGATGAAATGCAAATGGAATGAACGTTAATATAACCAGCAAAGGAATTGCCCATTTCCAGACCATTACACCTGAAAGGATGTTGCCAAAAGTCTTTACTGAAAACAGATTTATTATAAGTACTACAGCCATTATTACAACAGCAAGAGCATATCCGGGAGGAAGCAGTATTCCACTGGAATTTACAACTCCGGGAATAAAAAATGAAATATAAGTAACAGATGCTATTGCCTCAATTGGAGGCGTCATTATATCTGAAATCCACGCTCCCCATCCGGCAATAAAACCGACAGTTTTTCCGTGGGAAAACTCGCCGATCGGTGTTGATCCGCCTGCTTTCGGAAAAGCTGAAGAAACTTCCATAAATGTAAGAGCCATAAGCAATACTATCATACCGCCGAGAATCCATGAAAATATAGAACCGATTGAACCTGCATATGAACTCGTGTATAGCTCTGCAAAAAGCCATCCCGAGCCTATCATGCCCATGGCATTTAACATGACAAGATTCATAAATCCCAGATCTTTTTTATATCCCGTGCTGCTGGAGTTCATTGCCGAAAATAGGATTATAGTTTTTAAATATTTGCAGGGAAATGATGGAAATATGGATGAAATTTAAACAAAAAATTTTATTTTTTAAGGAATAATTCTATATTATATAGTAACAGGTACATTACTATAACACAACTATATGATTTATTCCGGAAGTTTGGAATATAATACAAAAAAAATTTTATTTTTTTAGAGAACAGTTAAATTTTTCAAATTTATTTTAACCTTTGAATGGTAAAATCCCGGGATAAAAGTTAAAACCTTACATTGGGTAATAGCTTATAGAGTTTATTTTTGGTATTATCATTTCACTCAGGGAGTTAAATGCAGAAAAGAAATATTTACAGAGGATATATCGGTAAACCATAAATACAGGAAATATCAAATACTTTTTATGAAGACTAACTTTCTATAAATGTAATAAGCAACATTTGCAAATGTTAAAAAGAATACAAACATTGGAAATATAATAATATACAAATGAAATTAAAACTGATACAATCCGGGAAATTCAAAGAAAACTTCAAAAAATAAGAAGCATGCAGGATTGGAGTTAAGTCTTATTCCGGGAAGATTCGCCCATCGTTTAAGCAGCATATTCAACACTATAATAAATACAGTACAGGAGAATTGTTACATAATTTAAGAATATAAATTTATAAACGAATGTATTATCACCCCACATGGGTTTATTAAGCTCTTACGATGGATATAAAAAAGCATATAAAAATTACAGAAAGGTCATGATGGATTTAATATCGAAAAAAGAACATATAAAAATAGTCTCACAGGATGGAAAATCATCTTTCTGGAACAGGCAGAAAACATATTTATATATGCTCTACGTTGACAATGACCTCCACAATGGAAATCTTGATTTCTTTACATTTGAAAATTCTGTGATACCCGGATGTATGAATTTTAAGTATAAATCCGGCCAGCTGTTTATGTGCGGCATGGAAACAAACCATAATTTTCTCAGTACATTCGGTGCTGATGAATATGCATTTCTTAATGTTTCCGGGGAAAATGTTATTGACATAGGCAGCAATGTTGGTGATTCTCCGATTTACTTTACATTAAACGAATCCAAAATAGTAATTGCTGTTCCAAATACCGGTTTTTATGAAACAATGTCCAAAAATATAAAGGGAAATGATTTAGAAAACAGAATCACCGTGGTCAATGCAGGTTATACAGGCTCAAAGCGCCTTGTTAGCCTTAAAGACATTTTTGAAAAATACAAGCTTGACTCCGCAGTATTAAAGATTGATGATGACGCTGCTGTTGAAAAGTTTTTAACAGAGGATGATGAGACTGTTAATAAATTAAAGAGAATACAGATACTTTACCACGGTTCTCAGGACAAATTGAAAGAAAAGCTTGAAAAAGACGGCTTCAAAATTACAACAATGAAGAGAAAGATAAAGTCATTTGTAAATGACGGTGAATTTATCTGTGCAGAGAAGTAATTTTATTTGTAAATTTATAATTATTTCTACGTGGATTTTAATTTAATGTAGTAAAACTTTTTATTAAGTTATTGATAATATAATATAATGAAGAATAAAGCCCTGTTTATAGACCGGGACGGAACAATCAATTATGATTCAGGATATACATATAGAATTGAGGACCTCAAAATTTATGATGATATTGTACCTTTAATGAAAGAATATTATGACAAAAATTATATTATAATTATAATAACAAATCAGTCAGGTATTAACAGGGGTTTTTACACTGAATCCGATATGAAAAAATTTAATGCAAGGCTCCTGTATGAATTGGAAAACAAAGGCATAAAAGTAACAGATATATTCTTTTGCCCGCACAGGCCGGACGAACACTGCTCATGCAGGAAACCGGAAACAGGGCTTGTTGAGGAAGCTGCAAAAAAATATAATATATCTCTGAAAGACTCGGTCATGATGGGCGACAATGATAAAGTAGACGGCGAGCTTGCATCGAGGCTTTCCATGAAATTTATAAAAGTGCATGGATATGTTGAATAATACTAGCTTTTTATAACCTTGAATTCACTGCCGTCCGACCCTGTTTTTATAACTGTATTTACATACAATCCCAGCTCTCCCACCTCGCCTGTTCTGAGAAACACTATAGATATACCACTGGCCGATGCACTGTAATGCTTGAAAAACGTGCTCCAGAACTCGCTTTCATATAATGGAAATCCTGATGAGTTTACGGGCAAAACATTATTTGCATTGTTGACTATAATTAATGGATTATGCATTCCTGATATTTTTAATAGCATTTCTGCCCAGAGGTTGTCTGCCAGACTCGCACTGTCGCCCTGTGAAACAACACTTCTGTGGCCGTAGTATTCACCCGGCAGGTCAAACTGTAAGGGTTCAGATGAAGAATTTTCTGTGCCGAATGCATTGAATCTTACACTGTTCAGTATAAGGATATTTCTCCCATTTTTATTAGCAATAGAAATTAAATTTTTAGCCATGGCAATTTGATCGCCGCTCTCATCACCATAAATTACAGCCGTTTTCGCTGATTTTACAACAGACATCAGGGTTTCAGTACCGGTGTCAAGAAGCATTGATGTTGGGGACTGGTCACGCTGAAAATTAATCATGTCTGTCTTTTCCGCAGTAAGATTTTCTTGAGTTTCCCTGATTTCTTTTGTGCTGTAATCAAGCTTCAGAAAATTTTGTATTGTTGCCTTATATGTGTACATAACCCTCTTTTTCGGAATAAGAAAAGGAAACGGTGCAACAACTTTCCCTGAATAAAGCCTGTTTTTCTTTCCCTTTATTTCTTTCCAGTAAAGTTCAGTTTTCATTGCATTCTGCAACAGTGCAATTATCTGGGTATCGGCCGAATTTTTTTGATCCTTTTCAAACCTGTCTATTCTTTCAGTTATAATTACCTTTACAAGAAATTTATCTTCTTTTAGCACATACTCATCCTTTGTTTCTTTCTGGCGGTAATACATGAACCAGACCATTATACCCTGTCCTTCCTTCAGTTTTTCGATTATATCCCTGAACTCTTCAAATTCTATTCCCTCATCATTATAATCTTTGTCCTTTCTGTTGCCCGAAACATAAAAATGATTCATTGGCGGCATTGCATCTATAGGGTCCATTTCCACGGCCTGTTTAATAAATGAAAACCTTGTATTTGTATTCAAAAAAACATGTATCCTTCCCTTTTTATTAAAATAAAATAATCCGAATTTCTGCCCGAGTATGCTGTAAAGCCTTTTATTATAGTTTGATTCGGCAGATCCGTTCATAACTTCATACCAGGCCATTTTAATATCACTGTAGTTATAATATATATTTATACTTAAATTTTGTCATCCGAAAGTCATACACAAAATTAATATCTCATGCTGTTATAAATTCAGATAAATATGCAGGAGATTCTTTAAATATGGTTTCTGTTGGTATTGATCTCGGTACTTCAAATTCAACTGCGGCGATATCTTTTCTAAAAAATAAATCCTTCATTACAGAAGTCATACCTTTATCAAAGAGCGGAAAACAGGATATTATTAAAAGTTCAATAGCATTTGATTCGTCAGACATGGCATATATAGGAATAAATAAAATTAATGAAAAATATAATAATCCTGAAATTTTAGATGGATTCAAAACGCATATCGGTACTCCATTTTTATATTCCGTCAATGGCAAATTTCATTCTCCTGTAGAGTTATCTGCTATAATTTTGGGAGAAATAAAGTCACGGGTGGAAAAATATACAGGAGCAAAGTTATCAGGTGCTGTAATTACTGTACCTGCATATTTTAGTGAAATACAGAGAAATTCTGTAAGAGAGTCTGCACAAATAGCTGGATTAAAACTTAAACAGCTTGTTGCAGAACCCACAGCAGCGGCTATAGCATATGGCTATAAGCATGTCATTCCCAATGATGGCAAAATTCTGGTATATGATATGGGTGCAGGTACTACCGATGTAAGTGTTATAGAATTTAAAAATGGGAATTTTAATGTTCTTTCAACAGCCGGCGACCTTTCAATCGGCGGCAATGCAATGGATGAAATAATAATTAATTATATGGAAAGATTTCTTGCAGGTGCCGGATTGAAATTGTCCAGTAAGATATTTGATTCCTATTTTATTGAAAAACTTAAAATTAAACTTGCAGGCGGCAGCGATATAAATATAAAATTAAATAAATATATCAAAAGCCCGGCAGAACTTAGATTTATAATGACATATTCACAGTTCAAAAATGATGTCATTAAAATAATTAAAAAAACTGAGGGTTTTATAGGCGAGGCAATTTACAGAAGCGGTGTTTCATTGAAAGAAATAAATACTTTCATACTGACCGGTGGGCCCTCAAAAATTAATTTTCTCAGGAATGAACTGGAAGAATATACAGGAATTAAACCGGCAGGTGGAATAAATCCGGTAGAAATTGTGGCAACAGGTGCATCACTGATAGCTGCAGGGGTTTATCGTGCGGGAATTAACTCTTCAGGAAAGATTCACGGATTCAGTGATGTTGTACCATTAACACTCGGTACAGTTCAATTAAATGATGTAATGGTTCCATTGATAAAAGCAGGTTCACAAATACCATGCAATGCTGTAAGGCCGTTTACTACAGTCAGGGATTATCAATCATCCATGGAAATAAAAATTGTCCAGGGTGACAGGCCCATGGGATCGGACAATATAATGCTCGGTGAGATATTACTGGATGGCATAAAGTCTGCACCCCGGGGCAAAGCACATGTAAATCTCGAATTCATGATTGATAAAAATGGCATACTTTCAGTCCATGCAATAGATACAGAATCCGGAAGTATATCTGAAATTGTTATAAATTCTGATACAATGCATAATGAAGAAAAAATAACAGAGTTAAAAAAATCTGTAAAATTTTATATAAAATCTGATTCTATTAGAAAAGAAATGGCAGAAAGAATGAATATAGCTGAAAATTTTCTCTATTATCTTAAACAACTTGCCAATTCAAGTTTAAACGGGGGAGAGTCATTTTATGATTTAAATGCAGACATAAAGAAGCTTGCAATGGCAATAAAAGATAATAAAATAATGGAATTATCCGGGCTTATTAAAGTATTTCAAAATAAATACGGGAATATTTTAGAGTCAAATTAAAATTTATATAATAAATGAAATTTATATATGATATGCTGGAAATTATAATGAAATTATTTATCCGATCAATTATATATTTTTATTATTGTTAAAATATGCTTCAGCATCCTTCCTGAAATCATTATAAATATCTTTATGGATATGCGGATGGTGGTGCCCGGTAATGTAAAAATCATTCACTTCATCAAGAAATTCCTTAAAAATTGATTTATCGGTGCTCATGACCATAAGAGACGGGCCGGTATCACCTGTTATGTATATACCATTATTCTTTCTCCGGAATTCCATAAAATGCCTTAACAGTGAAATGCTTTCAGGAACCTGTATTATATTATTTTCCGACATGAGCACGGAATTTAAATAAAGCATATCATCCATTGATCGGGCCATCAATAAATTAATATCAAAGGAACTGTCAATAATTGAATTTATATTTTCATATTTATTTGATACCCATGAATTGTAAAATATCGACTTTACAGCAGAAATATGTGCACTTGAAGTTTCATAACCCGTTTCTTTTGGGAATATTGCATAATTTATTTTTTCAGAATCTGCCGGAATTTTAAATGCAAATGAATCCTGCTCTTTGATTCCGGGATATGACAGCCAGAATGAAGGTGAATTTACAGCCGCCCTGGTGCCTGAACCGGAGACAAGCCTTGCATATCTTGAAACAAATGAATCATCAAGGGCAGCAATATCTCCATATATGCATCTTACTATGGATCTCGCTGTTGCCGAAGCCACAGCAGATGATTCACTCATTCCCTTGGCATTTTTGTATCTTCTGTATCTTTTAATGAAAAATTTGAAACTGCCGTTTATATTTGCATTTTTTTTAATAATTTGTAAAGGAATTTCATATCTCTTTTTATATTTTTCTGCCGGAGCTCCATCAAGAACAACAGTATCTGCATCAGCCTCATCAATATAAATGCAGGAACTGTATACAAGAGAAAAATCCGTATTGAATGAAATTGATGGATTATATGCAATTTTATAGAAATCATCATAATATCCAAGAAATTTTTCAAAGGCCTTTATTGGATAGCTGTAACCATAACTTATATCATCTTTATTAATTGAAACATCGTATTCAGGCAGTTCATTGTAAAGCCCTAAATTCAAAAGCTTTTTTTTAAGTTTTTCTCCCTCGAAGTTAAAATTCATGGTTAGTTATGGCTATGTATTTTAAGTAATTTTGTTTATTTGCTGGAAAATAAATTTAATCATAAAGTTGTTTATTATTATATTATCACAAATTTTCTTCTTAATTTAATAATCTTCAGACTGTGGCAATATATTAATAATAAATAATTTATATTAATCTTCAATAAAGGCAGGATGGTAAATTCTATTCTAAAATGTCCTGTTTGTGGAAATGAATATGACATAAACCGTGTAAAATACACCTGTGACAACTGTGGAAATATACTTGATGTTATACATCCTGATATGGAATACAGTTTAACAAAAATGAAAGGCGTCTGGAAGTATAAAAATATGATACATCCCGCAATAAATCAAAATGATATTATTACAAAAATGGAGGGTGATACAAATCTTTACAGGTCTTCAAGAATTTCCGAATTTACCGGAATTAAAAATATTTCTTTAAAACATGAGGGTGAAAACCCAACAGGATCATTTAAAGACCGCGGAATGACAGTTGCAGTTTCCGAGGCAAACCGTTTAAAATATAAAAAAACTCTCTGTGCCTCAACAGGGAACACATCTGCAGCCGCTGCAAGCTACAGTGCCTTTGCAGGCATTGAGAGCTACGTAATGATACCGGAAAAAAATGTGTCAGCGAATAAACTGTTTCAGGCCATTGCATACGGTGCCAAAATTGTTAACATTGAAGGGGATTTCGACAATGCAATGAAAAGTGTGAAAGATGTGGTAAGCCACAGCAATAATTTTTACCTTCTTAATTCGTTAAATCCATGGAGAATTGAGGGGCAGAAAACCATTATATACGAGATAATGGAAAAAGAATCACCGGATTTCATATCTTTTCCCGCAGGCAATCTCGGCAATACATCGGCCTTTGGAAAGGCATTGATGGATTTAAAGTCTCTTGGAATTATCAATAAAATACCAAGGCTTGTTGCAATACAGGCAGAGGGTGCATCGCCCTTTTATAATTATATAAAAAATAAAGCTGAAAACATTATACCTGTACATGCAGAGACAGTTGCAAGTGCAATAAAAATAGGAAACCCTGTTAACTTTAAAAAAGCAAGGAGGGCAATAGAATTCACAGACGGAATTGTGGAGAAAGTAAGCGATGATGAAATACTTAAAAGCAAAGTTGAGATTGACCGTGCGGGAATAGGCTGTGAGCCCGCATCCGCTGCAGCAGTGGCCGGAATTAAAAAGTTAAAAGATAACGGAATTATAGATAAAAGTGATAATGTTGTATCAATACTTACAGGCAATATATTAAAAGATGTCAGTATTATTCCGCCGTATAAAGAATTAAAATTATCTGAAATTTTATAATTTTATACCATTATTATTGGAATTTCCATTTCTTCCGGCAATAAACCGCTGTGTGCCCCTTTCATAAGGTATTTTCTCTGGTTGAAAGGGAAGTGGTATATGTCATTATTTTTTGATATTGCTATCATCCCGGGAAGTTTATTTTTTACATTCTCATCAATACGTCCAAGAAGCTTTGAATAAAGTTCATCTGATTTTTTAACCGGCATTAAATTTTCATAATTTTTATTTAAATATTCTTCAACGAATTTTGAATCCTCAAGGAATAGAGCACGTGAATCACCATATGGCGGCAATATAGTATTATTGTAAAGTTCAGAATCATTGCCGAGGTTTATTGTATTGCCAACACTGATATGTCCGTGGTCTGCAGTGATGATAAAATCATAATCATCATATTTTTTCATGATTGAATAAAGTTCTGAAATTAAGTACCTTGCACTTTCAATTGTATAGTCATTATCAGGGCCGAGCTTATGGGAAATCTGGTCTATATCCGGAACATAATATGAAATAAAGTCATAATTATTTTTTAATTTTTCTTCCAGTATGTAAAAACTGTGAAACAGATTTGAATAACCCTCACTTTCATTGTCACCGTATAATAATCTGGAGAATGATGTATGGTTTATAAATGAGGGTATTATATTTACTGTTTTATAGCCTGCCCTGCTAAGTGCGGTAAATTTTGATTCATAATTGAAAATTGATGACATTGGATAAGCCTTTTCCATGGAGTCTCTTATATAAGATGCCGAGGAAGTATATCCAAGTATATTTACAATAGAACCAAGCTGTTTAATATAAATCTGGTAGCCTATAATGCCATGCTCACCGGGATATTTATTTAAAAAAAGTGAACTCAGCGCATTTGCAGTTGTGGATGGAAAAACAGATGTTCCTTTTATTGCTGTGCCCGGGTCAATACCGATTTTTTTATAAACATTCCAGCCAAGGCCGTCAAGAAGTATAAAACATAATTTTTTATGCCTGTAATTGAGGTCCATTCCATTTGATGTTGTTTTTAATCCAAAATGGCCAAAAATATCGCTTGATAAATTCACCAGTGATTTATCTTCAGGAATAACAAAATTATTCATCATAATACGTTATTCTATTATATTATATTAGAGTTTCATGCAATTTTTTCTATATGTTTTGCATGCATCTACAAATCTTTCAGGTATTTTCTGATTTGATGGAAAATACAGATGGGTATATCCTGCCACCATATTTTTTCTGGCATAGCCGTCAAAACGTTCATTTCCGGTGCTGTATATATCATCATGGTCAGCATTGAATTTAATTTTTGACCTGTGGAATTCATGCCCGCGAATTTTATCTCCGGGTTTAAAAAGAAAAGATTCTTTCATTGCTGTCACACTTCTGTATCCAATTACAAGCTTCTCCATATAAGTAATTGCAGGCACTGCATTTACCATATTATATTTTTCTTCATTGACCATTATTGCCTCAGAAAGGTACATATATCCGGCGCACTCGGCAAATACAGGCATATTATTCTCTATTTTACTTCTAATTTCTTCCAGCATTGAAGTGTTTTCAGATAATTCACGGGCGTATATTTCAGGATATCCGCCGCCGATGTAAATTCCATCACATTCCGGAAGTGATTTATCCTTCTCCGGATCAAAGTAAATAATTTCTGCCCCGTATTTTTCCAGCAGGTCCAGATTTTCTCTATAATAAAAATTGAATGCCCTGTTATATGCAACCGCAATTTTAGCTTTATATGGTCTCTGTTTATTATAAAGCCTTTCAATAGATGGTACAGAATGAGCTTTTTTTGATATTGAAATTACCTTATTCAGATCAACATCCGACTTAATAATATCCTTTAAATTATTAAAGTATGATGCATTTACAGAATTCTCAGATTCCGGAATTAAACCGAGGTATCTTGATTTTATGGAAATAAGATCATTTTTTTGAATACATCCAAGAACAGGAATACGGTTTATACTTTTTATTGCTTCACTTACAAGGGCGCAGTGCCCTGCTGAACCGGCCTTATTAATTATTACGCCCGCTATTCTTATATCCTTTGCAAGCAGCTGGAATCCTTTTAATACTGCAGCAATGCTCCTCCCGGATGACGAAACATTAACAACCATTATAACGGGTATTTTAAGTATTTTTGCAATTTCATATGAACTTCCATGTGATGTTTTTCCTGATTTGCCGTCAAATAATCCCATGACACCTTCTATAATGGAAATGTCTTTGCCGGATGAATTTCTGTTATAAATCTCGGTAACAATTTTCTTGCTGCCCATTACAGTATCGAGATTATATGCAGGATTCCCCGTAGCTTTTCTGTGAAATTGCGGATCTATATAATCAGGGCCCACCTTAAACGGCTGTACATTATAACCCATGGAAGTCAGTGCCAGCATTATTCCAACTGAAACTGTTGTTTTGCCGCTTCCACTCGAAGGTGCAGCTATTAATATACCGTTAACATGCATTTAAAAACACCGATACTGTTACATTATTAATAATTTCCTTGGAAACAAGTTCAGTTCCATTTTTAGAGGATATTCTTGCAGCTGCATTTGACACTGAGTAAGCTCCTGTGGCATTGTATACCGGAAGTGATTGTGTTGTTGCAAATTTATTCAATTCCCCTGCGGAATAAAAATTCACCCTGCATGAATATATTTCTGCAAGCCTGCTTAATGAATCGTTATCTTTTTTTATGTCTATAGTGGAAAGCGATTCTATTGCATCAATACTGTATTCATATTTATTAAATACTTTTAATATTGCATTGCGCATATCATTGAAATCAGCATCGGTGGAAAATCCAATACCGATTGACAGTACTTTTGGAATAAGAACAAGCGAATTCTCCGGAATATTACTTTTATATGTAATATAGATTGACCATTTATAAAATTCACATTTTACCTCATTGATATGAAGACATGTTTCATTTATAATGTTAACACATGAACCGCCGACAATATCTGCCGAAATACGGGTTAAATTCTCCCTGTTTAATATTTTCATTCCAAATTTTGAGGCAAGAACTTCAGGCGAATTCAGTCTGTATACATCACTGGCTGTAGTTATAACTGCTGTGCCTCCTGTAATTGCTGCAATTTTCACGGCAAGTTCATTTGCACCATGATGGCCCGAAATTACAGGAATAATAAATTTGCCGGAATCATCAATGGCGATAACGGCAGGGTCTGAAAATTTGTTTTTAAGGTATGGTGCTATTAATCTTACCACAGCCCCTATAGCCATAATAAATATAATTGCTTTATACTTTTTAAAAAGATTTTCAATGCAGTTTGATAAAACATCCATATGAATTCCATATTCTGATGCGTGGCCTGCTGTGTAAATATCCGCATTCAGCTCTTTTTCCAGTTTTTTTGCAGTATTGAGTCCATTTATTGTTATTGCCACCACAGCAGGGTTTTTTGCCATATAACGGTATTATAGATATAATATAATTTTTTTGAGTTTTAAGTTTAAAAATTATTTTCCAAAATTTATATATACATTAAAATGATTATTAAACTACCGGGGAGCGTAAAAGCTGAGAGGATAGGGATCGACCCGTGCAACCTGATCCGGACAATACCGGCGGAGGGAGATGGATACGAATAGATTTAATTTAAATAAACGGTGTTTGAAACGCTAAGCCAGAAGCAGAGATTTATGCTCGTTTCAAGCGCCTCGGGATTAACATTTTGGGGAATGATAGCCACTCTTGGGCCACTGGCTGCTGCAGGATCTTTAATAGGTGTTTTACCGCATTCATTGAAGGTTTTAATATTGCTTATAGGTCCTGTATTTGTACCATTCGGTAATTTTACAATGGGATTGCTTGCAGACCGTTTCGGCAGGAAAAAGATATTTTTATTTACAATGATACTTTACGGAACCGGCATAATTGTAATATCATTAAGTTATGCATTTGTTCCGCTTTTATTCGGTCTCATGCTTGCTGAATTCGGTGTCGGCGGTGAGGAAATACCATCATTGTCGCTTATTTCTGAAGATTCTCCAATTTCACAGAGGGCAAAGTGGCTTACAATTATATCGGACTTTGATAATATTGGAAGTGCAGTCACAGCCGGGCTCTTTGCAGTCATTGTAAATTCATTTATAGATAGAATTGTTTTAATTATCTCTGCATCCATTCTTATAATTATAATGGCCATATCCAGAATAAAATTGCCTGAATCATTTAAATGGCAGGAAGCGCACGGGAAATTAAACGAGGCTCAAAAAACAAAGTCTGAGCTTTATATTGATTCACAGGGCAATAATGTAAAGATGCCGCCGTACAGGCTTACATTATTTGTACTTATGGTTATGGCAATATCACAGTACACAACATTCGGGCTTATGGCTTATGTAATAGGGCCTTATGAATTTCCGGGTACGTTTACAGATGATATGATTATCTTTGTTGCACTTGTCGGCGCTTCAATAGCAGGATTTATAGCAGCACCGCTTATTTCAAGGGGAAGAAAAACATATACAGTATATTCTTATTTAATAGGCTTTTTAACAACTGTTGCAATATTTTTGCTTGTACCCGAACTGCATGATGTTTTTATCTTTTATCCGCTTCTATTCCTCAATATGATGATGAGTGAAATGGCATGGGCTTCAAGAACAACACTTGAGCCCGAACTGGCACCGACAAGAAGGCGTGGAACATTTATGGGTACTGTAAGGCTTGCGCCAATGATCGCTTATCCGCTTTTGATATTATTTACAAGTGCACTTTCACTCAGATCTTTTATACTTGTCAATATGTTGCTGTGGCTCCTCGGAGTTGCAGGAGCATTAATATGGTATCATTATGGAATAGAGACAAAAGAGGTGAACATTGACTATAATAAAGTTCCTAGAAACCAATAAAGCGCTGGAAAATAATTGCTATACTCTAACCGGAAATTGAATAAGTCCGGTTAAAAGTAGGAATATTAAATATTTTTTTCATAATTATATAATTTATTGTCCATTCTAATAAATTTAAAATGAAACATCCGAAAATAAAGGCATAAATATCCCATTCTTAGATGGGATGATAAAATATACTCTGAAAGAGACAGAGAATTAAGCTATACTTTTTTGAAAATATGCTGGTTCGATGTTATATTCTTCAAAGAATAAATATGTAGATCAGGTCCTTCAAAACAAAACAGTAAAGAAAACAGGGAATAAAAATGGATTTGCGATAAATCAGAATTAATCCGGTAGTATTTCGCTCTTATATATCTGTGTTGATAAAAAATCGGAAACCCTTACTTAAAAGATTGATGAAATCATGAATTATGTCTTCTCCTGCCTTTTTTGGATTTAAAGCCCAGTACTGTCAGTACTATTCCAAGTATTAATAATATTCCTCCACTTATAATTCCTGCTATTCCGATAAGACGATCAAAGCGGGCCCGATCATAAACGCGCCTGCTCAAAAGAGCCAGACCGCCGTACAAATTTATCAAATATTCATATCTTGAATATGCCAAAATTCCTATAACCAGACCTACGAAGCCTAATATCAGTAATACAACTCCGATAATTGTTATTCCATTTCTCATTTAAGATAAATAAATTCTTTATATATAAATTGTTTTATGTGTAGAAATTATTAATTTTCCTTTAATTTTACGTCTATTAATATTATTTTAATAAAATTATAGAAATGATTTCGACATGAAAATTACTATTGAAATAATTCTTTCAGCATGAAAAAATTTCAATATTAGTTTATTACGTCTCTTCCTCAAGCTGCATTATTCAGGCCGGCCATAGCATGTAAATCAATAACTTCGGGCAAATATGCAATTTTTGAAGCGTCATGCACGGAATAATATATACTTATTAACCGGTGATTGAAAATGACAATTTATAATAAATTTAATATATTACATTTATAATTAAGATAAGACATTTAATGGAAGTAAGTATTGATGAAAATATAGGCAAGTGGGAGAAAGATGTTATTGATACTTCTAAAAATAACCGTTTGCTTTATTTTGAAAGTGATCATTTTTTGAAAATTAATGTACCGTCCATGATGTTCCTCTTCGATGATCTGGTTAATAAAGATAAAAAAATGGGTGTTCATCTCTCAGGTGATGAGGAAGCAAGAAAGAAAGACGAAATAATATTTTCCAGGAAGGAGAATCTTGCACGTATTCTCAGCAATATCTTATATCAGTCCGGAAATGCAAAAAAGGAGCACGGTTCAAATGTGCTTTATATATCCTTTGGAATATTGAAATGGACAGATGAAAATAATAAAAAGGTGGAAACTCAGCTCTTTTTTGTTCCGGTCGAAATTACGAAAAAGCTTTACGATAATTTCATAATTGAGGCAAAAGAGGGTGATATATTCTTTAATCCGGTATTGAAAGAAAAACTTGAACAGTTTGGCATAAAATATGATTTTAATTTTGACGGGAACCTCAATGTTTCAGAAGCAATGAAAACCTTTAAGCTCACTATTAAAGAGGCAAAATGGACTGTTAATAACAATGTATATCTTGGAATGCTTTCATTTACAAACAATACTATTTATAACGATATAAAAAACAACCATGGCACAATTAAATCAAACGATCTGACAAGGGCACTGGCCGGTGACCTTGATGTTATTAAAAAATTAAATAATAAAATGCCGGAGCAAGTTGATTATAGCATTAATACCGTAATGGACGCGGACTCAAGCCAGATAAAGGCAATTTATGCAGCAAGAAAGGGTGCAAGTTTCATTCTGAATGGACCGCCGGGAACGGGCAAGAGCCAGACAATATCCAATATAATTGCAGATTCGTTATCCTCAGGCAAAAGTGTCCTCTTTGTCAGTGAGAAAAATGCAGCTATAGAAGTTGTTAAAAAGAGGCTGGAGGATATAGGCCTCGAAGACTTTATTCTTAATTTTCATGGCAGCAGATCAAAAACAGAAATCATAAAATCGCTGTATAAATCCATTGAGGACGATAAAAAAGTTCAGGATTCAAATTTGCCTGTTGACCGTTATACAGAAATTTTAAATTCATATGTGGAGGCACTTCACAGACCACGCGGAAAAATAATGAGGTCGGTATACGATGCATGTGCCGGCGAGCTTGAAAATTATACAGGATTCAATTTCAATATCTCCGGATCAATGCTTGAAAAAAGCCAGGAAGAACTTGATGAAATAGAGTTTCAGCTGTCCGAATTAAACGATTACCACGACATAATTTCCAGATATATGGATTTTCCCCAAACTTTCAAAATTGAGAAATACCGTGAAAGCCCCGAATTATTCTATAAAAATATAAATATCCTATTAAATTCCATAGAAAAATTAACAGATCTTTCAGTGGATATTAATTCACTTATTAACAGAAATCCAAAATCGATAAAAGAACTTGAAGGATATTATAATATAATATCACTAATCAATCCTGATTTATGCCTGAAGGCTGAATTACTGGACAGGGATTTTATTGATAAGTCATACAGGCTGATAGAGAATAGAGAAAAATTAATCAAAGAATACGATTACAAAAAAAGTATATTCTGCAAGAAATATTCGGAAGAATTTCTAAATACAGACTTAAAAAGCCTTGAAAAATCTTTACAGGAATATTCTTCATCCATAAAGCGCCTTTCATCCGCATATAAGGAAATGGTAAAAAATATTCAAAAATATCAGAAGGATGATGCAAGAAAGAAATACGATGAAATTCTGGAGGATTTAAACTATGGCATAGGAACCAGGCATCTGCTGGAACAGCTCAATGAAATTGATGGCGAGATTGCAGAGAATGGAATAAATGTTTCAACTATAGAAGACAGGGTCAGATATGCAAGAAAAATACTCAATGCAATTCCTGAAAATACAGATATTAATTCAATTATTCATCTCTTTGACTGTTCTGTGGATGGAACAAAGCTTGAAGCCATTAAAAATGTATATACATCCATAAGGTCTGCTGTTAATTACCTTGAAGAGGTAATTCCGGAATCTGTGGATTTTATGAATATATCCTTAAAAAGCCTGGAAGATTATATTAAAGTTCTTGATACTCTGGATATAGAAAGGTATGTTAAATTAATTGAACTTATGTCATCTTTAAAATCCAGCGGTATTGATATATTGTCAATGATGGGCAATTCACTGCCCCAGGATTACATAATCAGGACCTTCAAATCATCTTTCAATAAAGAATTTGTAAATTACTGGATTGAACATGATGATATACTTGGAAGCTTCAGAGCACCGTCACATGAAAGAATAATAGGGATGTTTCTTGAGTTCGATAAAAAGAAAATGGAAATTAACAGGCATAAAATGCTATATACTATATATTCTTCGAGAGAAAAAGCGCTCGCTGAGAATCCGGAAGTTTCAATGCTCATTAAAACAGAGAATGCAAAAAAGAGGATGCAGAAACCAATAAAGGAACTATTCAGGGAGCTTGGAAGCGTTTTAAAGGTAATCAAGCCATGTATAATGATGAGCCCTTCAAATGTAAGTTCATACCTTTATAATGATTTCAAATTTGATATTTTAATTTTTGATGAGGCCTCACAGCTGACTCCACCCGAGGCAGTGGGAGCATTAATAAGATCAGGGCAGGTAATTGTATCAGGAGACACTGAACAGCTGCCACCGACCGTGTTTTTTGAAAATATTAACATGGCGCGTTATGATGATAATTATGTTATTTTGGACAATATACTTGACCAGTTTGATGCACTTGGGTTAAATAAAATACAGCTGCAGTGGCATTACAGAAGTGTCGATGATAAATTAATAGCATTTTCAAATAAATACTTCTACGATAACAGGCTTGAAACATTTCCATCGGCTTATAAATCTTCACCGGATTCGGGCATTTATTTTATCAGGGTGGAAGGTATATACAGCCGTGGAAAATCCCGGACAAACAAAACAGAAGCCAATGAAGTCGTTAAATTAATAAAAGATGAGCTGAATAATACAACATCAATTGGCGTTGTAACATTAAGCGAGTCCCAGCGTTCTGAAATAGAGGATATATTATTTTCCTTTGCAAGGCATGATCCCGTATTAAGCGAAATAATCAATAAAGATGAGCTATTTATTAAGAATCTTGAAAATGTCCAGGGCGATGAACGTGATGTCATTATTTTAAGTACAGGATACGGCCGTGACAGTGAGGGAAAGATGACCATGAACTTCGGCCCGATAAATACATCCGGCGGTGAAAAGAGATTAAATGTTGCAATAACAAGGGCAAGAAAAAAAGTAATTATTGTTTCTTCCATGGATCCTGAAGATATAAGACTGCCACAAAATTCAGGGAGAGGCCCTGAACTGCTTAAAAAATATATGATATTTGCCAAGAATGGCGGAAATGATATAGAATTAAAGCAATTCGCCGGCAATGACGGAATCATACTCGATCTTGAAAAAAGGCTAAAGAATGAGGGTCTTATTGTTGACCGTGACATAGGCTATTCAAGAAATAATATTCCACTTGCAGTCGTTGACCCCGGCGATGAAAACCATTATATTCTTGGAATTGAAACAGATGGAAAAATATATAACAGCATGAAAACAGCGTCAGAACGCGAGAGAATAAGAAAGTCCATACTTAATGATAGAAAATGGAATTTATTCAGGGTATGGTCCATTGACTATGTTAAAAATCCTGAAAGATATGTTCATAATATTGTAAATACAGTAAACAGGCTTTCTACCAAAATTGAAAAATAGTTCAATTGCAAAATAAATTTATTTTTATAATATTTAAAGCGCTGGGAGGGAGATTTGAACTCCCGGGCACTTACGTGCACAGGTTTTCCAGACCTGCGTCTTACCAGGCTAGGCTATCCCAGCTTTAACAATATCTTTTACAATAGCATTTTTTGGATAACACAGCGGCAATTTATTGCATTATTCTATTTATATTTTCGTGGGATATGTTGTTTTTCAAAATATTAAAATTAAAGTATTTTCTCGAACAGCGGTATTGTAATGCTCCTGTCAACACCATCCATGGTACGCAGTTTTTCAAGAACAAATTTAGATAAATCTTTCATTGATTTCTGGGCTGTAAGAAGTATTATATCCCAGTCGCCGGTTACAATTGATGCAGAAACCACATTTTCAAGTTTTGATAAATTTATGCAAAGTGTTTTCTGGTCAGTGGATGATTTTGAATTGTACTGTATTAATATATAGGCCATTACCGAGTATCCAAGTTTATCATAATTTAAATCTACAGTATATTTATTTATGAAGCCGTCCTTTCTTAACCTTTCCATTCTTTCAAAAATTGTTGCCCTCGGAATCTGAAGTGCGTTCGAAAGGTCAGATATTTTATCTCTTCCGTGTTCTTTTAGATATTCTATGATTTTCATATCTTTTTTATCAATATTCTCAAGCATAGTAGCAAAATGACAATTTAGTATATAAAAGATTAGTTTTAAAGTCAAAAAATCATGTATAACATTTAATAAATGTAAAATAATTATAGAATTATGGAAGCAATAAATCTGAATGACGAATATGTAAAAAAAGAAATAGAAACATCGATAAAACACCTTTCCGAGCCAAAGGTACAGCATGCAATTAAGGTACAGGGATTCATCCGGCAGTATGTTACAGAGTTCCTGAGGGAATCAGGATATATGGAAATTGCACCGATTATAATTTCACCGCTGACAGACCCGCTAAACCATCCTGTTTATGATCCAAAAATTCATGCATACGGTGGTGACATGTGGATTACCCAGAGCATGATTTTCCATAAGCAGATAGCTGTACAGGCATTAAAGAAAATCTTTATAATGTCTCCGAACGTCAGGCTTGAAACAGAAGAAAAAGCGGAAACAGGCAGGCATCTTTATGAGTTTACACAGATCGATATAGAGGCTCTGGAAAAATCAAGGGAAGAGATGATGGATCTTGCAGAGGGCATAATTATATATACAATTTCAAAGATTAAAAAAGAGCATCCGGATGAGCTGGAATATTTTAAAAGGAAGCTGCCCGATTATTCAAAACCGTTTCCGGTTATAACATTTACGGAAGCAGAAAAGAAATACGGCAAGAAATTTGAAACTGCACTGTCAAAGGAGGCTAAATCCCCTGTGTGGGTTATAGATATTCCATTAAAGGAAAGAGAGTTTTATGACCGTGAGTATCCCGATCAACCCGGAATTTTAAGAGATATGGATCTTATATGGCCGGAAGGGTTTGAGGAAGCATCATCGGGCGGAGAAAGAGAATACGAATTATCTCAAATACTTGACAGAATTCATAAAAAAGGTCAAACTGAAGAGCAGTTCAAATGGTTCATTGAACTGGCAAAGTCGGGCATTAAATTAACATCCGGTTTTGGAATCGGTATAGAAAGATTTACAAGATTTGTATGCGGCGTTGAAAAAATAGAAGATGTCACTGCATTTCCAAAAGTACCGGGAAGAATATCATTATAATTTTTTAATTTTTAATTAACATAAATTGTTTATAGATTTTTGTACATCAATTATAACTTCCGCATCGTTCTATAATTCATAGGATCAAATTATAATACATCTGTTTTGAACTGCTGGTATGTTACTTTCCGGATAATTTATTCAGGCATTCAGGACAGTAGCAATCATTTGAAAGCATTGTCAATATTTGCCTGTCGTTTCTATTTACCTTTGCAGATCTGCACCAGCAAAATATTCCATTGCAATTAAATTCTTTTCCACATCCTGGACATACTTTCAACATAACTGTTGAATATTATTATATTATTAATAATCATATTATTTCAAAACATTAAAACTTCACTTTTCAAATTCCCGGTTCAATCTTTATGTTATGCCCTCCAGCTACATTTATGATTTCTCCTGTAATCATTTCATTTTCTATTAAAAATTTTATTGCCTTTACAATTCCATCCGGATGATACTTTCCATTTTCACTTATTTTAGATGCAGTTTCCTCACCGGAATGAGCTATAAAGCCTGGTGCTATGCCATTCACCTTTATATTTGAACTCATTAATTCATGTGCCAGAGACCTTATCATAAAATATACAGCTCCCTTGCCTGCCGAATATCCCATATTTGAATTTAAATAAACATTCTCTGCAGCTGAAAATCCTATAATGTTTCCATGTTTCTGTTCTCTCATCAATGGAACACATGCTTTTGACACATTGTAAAATGAAACTGCATTATTTAAAAGCGCTTCCTGAAAACTTTCAGAATCTGTTTTTTCTATTTCATCCATAGAATAATAATTTCCGGCAACAATTATAACAGCATCAATTATACCAAGTGATTCTTTTGCTTTTATTATTGCAGATTCAGTTTCTTTATAATTTCTAAGGTCGCATTGAGAGTATTGAACGCCAAGCTCCCGGGCATAACTTTTCACAATATCGCCACGCGAAATAAGATAAAGCCCATAATTATCCATAGAAAATCCTTTTGCAAGCGCTATTCCAATTCCGGGGCCAACTCCGGCTATAACTATATTTGTTTTCATGGTTTTATAATTGTATGATATTTAAAAACATTGTGTATATGCGCTGGGAGGGAGATTTGAACTCCCGGGCTATTTCTAGCAGCAGATTTCGAATCTGCCGTCTTACCGGACTAGGCTATCCCAGCTTACAGGTGTATTACTAATTTTTATTTAATTTTTCATGTTCTTTCTTTATACATTTATCCATTACAACATACATTCCATTTTTTTCAGCCAGTTCCTTCGCATCATTATTTACTATGCCCTCCTGCATCCATATAACCTTTGCTTTGCCTATAGATTCCATAACAATTTCAGGAATAAATTCAGGTTTTCGGAATATATCGACAACGTCAACATTGGAATCTATATCCTTTATATTTTTGAAAACCTTTTTTCCATTCCATTCATCAAGCATGGGATTTACAGGAATTATATTGTATCCATTGTCTATCAGATACAAAGCAACTTTGTAGCTGTATCTTTCCGGTTTATCCGATATACCTATCACAGCAATATCTTTATATTTTTTTAATACTTTTTCTATATCCATAAATAATAATATCAAATTTTTATAAATACTTTATATTAAACAACGTTTATATATGTTTTTTTAATTTAGAATTATGTTCTGTCCAAAATGTGGGGCCTTAATGGTTCCTGTAAGAGATAAATACGTTTGCAATTCATGCGGTTATGAAGAGCCAAAAAAGGGCCGGGAAGATACTAAAATTGTTTCAAAAAGTTCGGACAAGGAAATTATAATGATTTCAAAGGAGGTAAATGCCGAGCCACTGGACAGTGATGCTGTATGTCCTGTATGCCATCATTCAGGTGCATACTATCTTTTAAAGCAGACCAGATCGGCAGATGAGCCTGAAACAAAATTTTACACATGTGAATCCTGCGGCCACAGATGGCGGGAATATTAATTTAAAATTTTAATTTTTTAGTATTAATAAAAGGATACTTTGGTAAATATTAAATAATATATGTAAATATTTGTGCATGGTTCTTGAGAATTTATCAGATTCACTTAAAGGAATAATTCGTAAAATTTCCGGTTCAAGTTATATAGATAAAGATACAATAAAAGATGTTACAAAGGATATACAGCGTGCACTATTAAAAGCAGATGTAAATGTTAAACTTGTCCTTGCGCTTACAAACAGGGTGCAGGAAAGGGCTTCCAGTGAAAAGCCTCCTGCAGGCATGACAGCCCAGGATTACATAATAAGAATAATTTATGAGGAACTGCTTTCTATTTTAGGCACAGATTCAAAATTTGATTTAAAGCCGCAGACAATAATGCTTGTTGGACTTTACGGAAATGGAAAAACCACAACTGCCGGTAAATTATCAAGGCTTTTTACAAAAAAAGGCCTCTCCACAGGACTCATAGCAGCAGATGTGCACAGGCCGGGCGCCTATGAACAGCTAAAACAGATATCAGAGGATGTCAATGCGGGATTTTATGGAGATAAGAATGAAAAGAATGCACTTAAAATAGTGAAAAACGGGCTTAAAGAACTTGAAGATTATAAGATAAAAATTATTGATACCAGCGGAAGGGATTCTCTCGATAATGAACTTATTGACGAAATAAAAGAAATTAAGGATAAAATAAAGCCGGATACTGTTTTATTTGTAATAGATGCAACTCTCGGCCAGCAGGCAGGCCCCCAGGCAAAAACATTAAATGATGCTGTTAATATTTCCGGCGTTATAATTACAAAAATGGACGGTACAGGCAAAGCAGGAGGAGCTTTAAGTGCCGTCGCTGATATAAAAGCTCCGGTATATTTTATTGGAACAGGAGAACACATGGACAATATAGAAATATTCAATCCAAAGAAGTTTCTTTCAAGACTACTGGGCATGGGTGATATAGATGCATTGATGGAGGCAGTTGAGGATGCAGATATTACTGAAGAGGAGGCAGAGGCATCGCTTGATAAATTAATGTCCGGAAAATTTGATTTAAAGGATATGTACGATGTCTGGGAAAAATTTGCAAAGCCCGGACTTCTTAAAAAATTCTTTGGTTCCCTTCCATTATCGAAAATGCCGGGAAACAACAAAATTGACGATTCACAGCTTGAACAGGCTGACCAGAAGCTTAAACTGTACAGGATAATACTTGATTCAATGACCTATTATGAGCTGGAAAATCCCGATATTTTAAATGCAGCAAGAATAAAGCGTATAGGAAAAGGTTCCGGACAGGGTGAAACAAACGTACGCCAGCTTTTAAAAGAATACAATGCCATGAAAAAGAATATGAAGGCTTTAAAAAAGAACAGGAATTTCAAAAAAATGTTAAAAACACAGCTGAAGGGTGGAAATTTCAGTTTGGAAGACCTGGAATCAAAAATATAAATTTTATATTAAATCTTCAAGCTGTGAAACAAGCTCAGGATATTTCAACTGGACCGCTTTTAATATTTCCTCTACTGAAATATCTTTAATTCTAACTTCAGACACGACATCAACAAGCTTATCAAGTGTTTCATCTGAAAGCGTTCCAAGTTTCTCCTTGGCAAACCAGTTTCTGAGATGCTTTCTTTCAAATTTGTCTTTCACCATGTCATCATAGTTTTTCATCATTGCTTCTGAGAAGTCATTTGCCTCTATTGCATTTTTAGAAACCTGAGCAGCATATTTGCCCGATATCATACCATTGGCGATTCCACCACCGGTTATAGGATCAATTAAACGTGCTGCATCGCCAATTGCAAGAAGCCCGGGGACGCTCATTTTATCCTTTACTCTGTTAACTGAAACACCGCCGCTGATCTGCTCTATAATTCTTCCTTTTGCGTAGCCCGGATGTGATTTAATCCATGAATCCAGATAATTCTTAACATCCAGCCTGTCTTTCATTTTTGTAATTGTGACTCCTATTCCAACATTGGCCTCATGTGGTCCTTTTGGAAATACCCACAAGTATCCTGCCGGTGCTATTGAGCCGAGATAAAAATCGGTAAAATCCTCATTTGAATCAACGTTTTCCATTCTGTATTGAAGTGCAGAAATAATATCATTCTTTTTCAATATAAGTGACTTCATTCCTGCCCATCTGCCGAATTCACTTTCAAATCCATCCGCAGCAATTACCATTTTTGCCCTTACATCGACTATTCCACCGTTATGCCTTATCTTTGCTCCGGCAACACGGTTTCCATCCTTGATTATGCCAACTGCAGGAGACTTTATCCATATTTCTGCTCCTTCCTGTGCAGCCAGTGTTGCAATATGTTTATCAAATTTGTCTCTTTCAATTACAAACCCAACTTCATTGCCGGCACTTTCAGCCGTTAAAGTTATTGGCTTTTTTTCGGAAGGGCCGTAGATTCTTGCTCCTTTAACTTCATCAGAAATCCAGTGTGCCTCCGGTTTAATATCCACTTCCGGCATCCAGGCTTTAGAAACTCCCTCTCCACATCTGACGGGAGAACCTATGTCCGGCCTTTTTTCGACCATCAATGTTTTTAAGCCGTATCTTGAGGCATAACGTGCTGCTGAACTGCCTGCCGGACCGGCACCTATTACAAGAACATCATAATTTAGCATGGAACCACTCCGCTGAAATTGCACCTGTCGGGCAACCTATAACACAAAATTCGCATTTAATACACTTTTCCTCATTTATTGCTATAACTGTTTCATCAAGGTTTATTGCGTCTGTTGGACACATGCCAACGCATGCACCACAGTAGTCACAGAGGCCCCTGTCAATATCCATCTGGCTTTTGACTTTAACTTCCATAAGCGTAAAAGCAACAGGCATATATCTATTTTTTGATTTACCGGTATTGTTAAATCGCCTTTACCCGCCAGTTAAACAAGTACGATGTTTTAAGAAGTCTTTAAACTGTTTCTAATTATCCCCGGATATCAGACCATACTGAGAAATGGCTAATAGAGATATTGCCTTCTTTATTTGTATCCTGTTCCTCAGTATACCTGAACAGCTCTTTTGATTTTGTTCATAAACTTCATGAATTTTCCAGTGTTAGCGTCCTCGAATACGGGTATCTGATAAGTTTAACGGTTGTAAATCTAATAATTTTCCGCTTCTTATGATTCCGGGTCCATAAAATAATATTAAAGCGTTCAGGCCGATATTAATTCCATATTATTCCATTATGGGACTTTTGAAATTTCAATCAATATTTTGTAATATGCAGACTATTTGCAAATCTTTGTAGAAAAAAAATATGGACCACGAAACTTTTATAATCTAACTTACCATTAACAATTATGAATATTTCTCTTGTTGGTTTGGGCCATATAGGAAAGGCTGTAGCAGGGGTTTTAAATGACAATATTGATTATTTTAAGGAGAGGTACGGTGTTGAATTAAAAATTTTAAGTATTTCAGATTCAAAATATACAGTGTATAACAAAAATGGCCTGAATTTGAATAATGTCATGATGGCAAAGGAAAATAATGATATTTCCTCTATTGGAGAAACCATAAAAATTGATGAAATATATTCAATTGATTCGGATATTATTGTTGATATGTCACCGGCAACTAAAGATGGAATACGCGGTAAAAAAATGTATGAAACTGCTTTTGAGTCCGGTAAAAATATTGTCACATCAAATAAGGCGCCGCTGGCACTTCACTGGAAAGAAGTTATGGAGAGCGCCAAAAAAAATAAGAGGAGAATACTTTACGAATCCTGTGTTGGCGGTGGCGTCCCATTATTCAATTTAAACAGATATGCTTTAATGTCATCCAGATTAATTGAATTTAAAGGGCAGGTAAGTTCCACTATAAACTATGTTTTTAATCAGCTATTGAACAGCATAGATTTTAATGAGGCAATCAAAACTGCACAGAATATGGGTATAGCAGAAACCGATTACCATGATGACACAAACGGGCTCGACGGTGCAAGAAAAACTGTAATAATAGCAAATGCACTTCTCGGCAAAAATTTTACATTGAAGGACGTTTCATATGATGGCATAGAGGATATAAAAGACCTTGAAATGATGAGAAATTCAGATTATATATACCGTGTATTATCGCATATAAGCAATGAATCAAATCCCGTTATAGAATCAAAGATTTTTAAACTGGATAAAAATGAATCTATAGCATCAATGGATGCACTTTCAATGGGATATCTTCAAAAAACCGACAACAATGACGATTTAACCGTTTATGAGAAACATGACGGCCCACTTGAAACAGGTGCACAGGTTGTAAATGATATTTTATTGCTCGGCTCAAACCACTAAAATTTTTATAATGGTATAATAGCAATTCCTATCAATGCAGCTATAAACAACAAAACAAACCACATGAAAAGATCGGCTATGACAAGCAGAATGCTTCTTCCTGCACTTATATTATAAATTGAACCATATATATAGTAATATAAGTACAACAAATGCTATAATAAACACAATAAAGGCGCCTGCAAACGGTCCTATAAAGAAACGAAGCAAAAGCGGTACAACAATAAGTATAAAGGCTGTTAGAA
>JABEBX010016667.1_pt1 | contig 48960 bp, 48 predicted proteins | sample 7245971 | NCBI WGS metagenome assembly JABEBX01 (sample SAMN14506365, study PRJNA622280) | hot springs metagenome | biome: hot spring [ENVO:00000051]|acidic hot spring [ENVO:00002120]; feature: spring [ENVO:00000027]|sediment [ENVO:00002007]; material: sediment environment [ENVO:01001048]... | reverse complement strand
ATGGCGGAGGGCAGGATACCCTCGAGATGACCTCCGCAGCGAAGCGAGGACCAGACATCGAGAGGGTGCCTGCCGGAGCAAAATGGCTGTAACACGTTAAAATTATTTGCTTAGCACTCCGAGTGCCTTTCCAACTTTTTCGAATTTTTCGAGGGCAAAATCAAGAGATTTTTTCGTATGAACGGCGCTTATCATAACACGAATTCGAGCCTTCCCTTTTGGAACAGTTGGAAAGCCAATTGATTGAGCAAAGATGCCTTCTTCGAAGAGCTTTTTGCTAAAATTAGAGGCAACCTGTGCATCATAGAGCATCACTGGAGTTATAGGAGTTTGACTGTGTCCTATATCAAAGCCAATCAATTTCATGTGATCTTTGAAATATTTTGAATTATCCCAAAGTTTTTTAACAAGATCGTCGCTTTGCGCAAGCACCTTAACGGCTGCGAACACAGCCCCGACATCTGGTGGAGTTGGAGCACTTGAAAAAAGAAACGGCCTTGCTTTCTGCTTAAGATAATCTATCAAAATCTTATTGCCTGCAACATATCCTCCGACAACGCCAAAAGCCTTTGACATCGTTCCTATGTCTATGTCTATTCTTCCTTCGAGTTTGAAATGAGCCACTATTCCTTTTCCGTGAGGGCCAAGGACCCCTTCTCCATGAGCATCATCTACCATCACCATAACACCATATTTTTCTCCAAGTTCGACTATGCCCTCAAGAGGGGCAATGTCTCCATCCATGCTGAAAACACCGTCTGTAACTATAAGTCTTCTTCTTGCGCTGTTTGCCTTAATCTTATTTTCAAGATCATCAAGATCGAGATGATTCCATCTTATTATCTGCGCTCCTGACAATCTGCACCCATCTATTATGGAAGCGTGATTCAATTCATCGCTAAAGATGATGTCTTCTTTCGAAAAAAGAGGTGGGATAACTGCCTGATTAGCGTTAAATCCCGATTGAACAAGCATGGCTGCTTGAGCGCCTTTAAAATCTGCAAGTGTCCTTTCAGTCTCTTCATGAATCGACAAAGTTCCGGCTATCGTCCTGACCGCTCCAGGACCAACACCCCATTTTTCTATCGCTTCCATCGCAGCCTTTTTCAACCTTTGATCGTCTGCAAAACCGAGATAATTATTTGAACAAAGATTTAAAACTTTTTTGCCGGAAATTGTGAGCCATTCACCTTGAGGGCTCTCCAGTGTCCTTATGTTCGTGTAAAGCCCCGATTTTTTAAGTTCTTCAAGTTCATCAGAAAGCACTTTCCAGTCAAACATGGTACCGCCTCCTCAAAGTTTTAAAACTACTTTGCCACATTTCCCCTCTTCCATCAATTTGAAACCGCGTTCATAATCATCAAAATCAAGCACATGCGTTATTATTTTTGATAGATCGAGTTTCTTATTCTTAAGTAGTTCTGCTCCTTTGTACCAGGTTTCAAACATTTTTCTTCCAGTTATACCGTATATTCTTATGGCCTTGAAAATTACGAGATCGTTAAGATTTATTTGAACATCTTTATCGTAAACACCAAGCAGAGAAGCTCTGCCCGCATTTGTAAGCGATGTGAGTCCATCCTTGAGTGCCTGAGGATTGCCGCTCATTTCTATCAAAACATCAGCGCCATCACCGTTGGTTTCTTTTTTCACAACATTTACAAGAGATTCTTTTCTTGGATCTACAACGACATCAGCACCTATTTCCTTTGCAAGCGCTCTTCGATAATCGTTAACTTCACTGACAATTATCTTCGCACTACCCGCAGTCTTTAGAACTCCTATGGCCAACAGTCCTATTGGTCCGGCTCCTGTAACAAGCACATTTTTACCCGTCACATCTTCCACAAAAATCGTGTGAATGGCATTACCGAGAGGTTCCTGAACGGAAGCCCATATTGGTGGAACTGAAGGATCATTTTTCCATAAAACAATCTCGGGCACTTTAACGTATTCGGCAAAAGCACCGTTCATGTCAACGCCAAGAATTTTCAAATTCTGACACACGTGCATATTTCCAGTTCTGCATTGTTTACAATGCTGGCATGGTATATGCGTTTCGGAAGAAACAAAGTCACCTATTGATACAAGTGAAACATTTTTTCCAACCGAGACAACCTCACCGGCAAACTCATGGCCCAATATTTGAGGAACATTTATGTGTGCTTTTGCCCAATCGTTCCAAAGCCATATGTGTAAGTCAGTACCACAAATTGAAACAGCTTTAACTTTAACAAGTACTTCATGGGGCTCAAGTGATTTTGGAACATCAACATTAACCAATTTCGCGCCATAGGCTGGGGCATCCTTAATGATTGCCTTCATCTTTTCTGGCAAAGTTTTTGTCACCGTCATCCATCTCCTCTAAATTTTCTTTGGTATACTAAATCTTTTTTAAATTCCGAATCTTATCTCCGACATGTACCCCTTCGGAAAAATTCCCTGGTAAAGCGTTGGATTCTTCTGGGGTATCACGACCTCCACCATATGCTATTTGCTATATGCCATATGAATGGACATTCGACTTTTAAAATTAAATCAGTATACAAAAGAAATTTTACCACCAAAGTGGGATAAAAAATTAGTGATCTAAAATATACTATTTTTTTGTACTATTATATTGAGGGGTGCACCTCAACAATTTAGATTGGAGGGATACAAATGGCCGTTGGGACGAGACCTGTAAACGAAGTTTCAAAAGCAGTTTCTCTCACAATTTCTCTTGACACAGGCACAATTGATCAAAATGGAAACCCAATCATCAATCGTGCAAGAATAAGCGGAATAAAGGAAAATGCGGTACTCGAAGATCTTTACGACGTTGCATACCTTTACGAGGCACTTACAGCAAAAAGTGTTGTAGACATTTCAGTTGGAATCAACTCGGGAATAGGCCCGATCGACTAAGGAGGGATGAGCGATGAAATATTTAAATATGAGATGGATCAACGCCCAGGATGGTTCTGTCAAAACGCTGAGAGTAAATGACGTAAAAAATGACCTAACACAAGCAGAAGTGATGGCATTCATGGAAAAAATTGCAACGACGAATCTTTTAAAAACTTCAAAAAATTCTCTCGTCGATACCGTTGATTCGGCCACAATAGTCGATACAACTTCAAGTCAACTTTTCAACTTGGTGCAATGACAAATTTGGGGAGGATCTTCCTCCCCATTTTATAGCAAATGGCATATAGCGTATGACAAATAGAGATTAGGGATTAGAGATTAGAGATTAGTGGGCGGTTATGGCGGAGGGCAGGATACCCTCGAGATGACCTCCGCAGCGAAGCGAGGACCAGACATCGAGAGGGTGCCTGCCGAAGCCAATCACAAAACAGCAAATGGCGAATGGCATATGGCAAATACAGTGACGCGTAACGCGTGACGAGTGATCAGCAAAGGCGAAAGCGGTGATTAGGGATTAGACATTAGAGAATAGTGAGTGGTAACTCAGCGGAGGACATGATATCCATGAGGAATCCTTCGCAACGAAGTGAGGACAGATTCCGAAGGGGGGCACATGCTGGAGCCGATGTACAAAGCAGCAAATAGCATATGGCGATGCCCTCGAGATAGCCTCCGCAGCAAAGCGAGGACCAGACATCGAAAGGGTACATGCCGAAGCCAATACATGAACGATAGATGCTGCGCATGCCAAAAGTAAGATTCTGAATTCAAAATCGTTTCAGCAAAAAAGGGGAGATCTCAATGGAATGGATAAAAATGCTTTTGAACGTTAAAAATTTCATTGAAATGGCAGTTGTTATGGTTGAACATCCAGGCGGGGGAGCAGAAAAAAAGCAAAAGGCTCTTGATATAGTTCACATTTTGATAAAGGAAAACAACATACATTTACCAATACCTGACCAAATAGCCGATATGATCATAGGGTTTGCGATAGATGCCTTTGTGAGTTGGGCAAATGAGAATATATGGAGAAAGGGAAGCGAAGAAAATGGATAAGATGGAAAGAGTTGTAAGAAAACTTGTGAGCAAATACGCTACTTCTGTCAGAAAATGCGAATTTGAAGATCTCTGTCAAACCATATGGTATCTTGTGCTTTCTTCGAAAAAAACTTACAACCCTTCAAAGGGGAAATCACCTGAATCCTACGCTTTCTATTTTGCCGATATGAAATTGAAAGATCATTTCGGTAGGCGGGTTAACTTGCCCGGGACGAGCGGAGTTTTTTCGCTTTTACAATTTAAAGCAGACATGATTGAAGACACGGAAAACTTACCCGATCTTTCAGAAGATCAGAATTTCTTAGACAATGTGGCTGAAAAAGAAAAATACACGATTGATATTGATGAAGTATCCGAGGCACCCGATTAGGGTGCCTCTTCACCACATTAGATTACTAAATCTCTTTAAATCCCGAATCTTACAGCGAAAGGCATGCGCCAGGATCTGCCCTCCACCATATGCCATTTACTATATGCTATACGCTATGCGCTGTTTTCACTAATCCCTATTTGCCATATCCCATTCGCTTTTTAAGGTTGAATCAGTATATTTCCAATTTCTAATTCATACAGATCCAACAATCGCCTTTTGGTTGACAAAACAAAGATATGTGATATAATACTTTTTGGTAAAACTAAACAATGTAATAGGGCCATTAGCTCAGCTGGTAGAGCAACTGACTCTTAATCAGTAGGCCGCAGGTTCGAATCCTGTATGGCCCACCATGTGATCCTCAGATGGATCTAAAAGAAGAAGCCACCGCTTCTCACCTTTACCTTGAACAAGGGAAGAGGTTCTAAGAATTTACTGTCTTTAAGACGGGTGGCTTTTGGTCACCCGATTTTCTATTTTAGAGGTGATGATAATACCGAAAAGTGAATTTTTGAAGAACGAAGAAATACACTATTCCTCAGTAAGATTGATAGGACCTGATGGTTCGCAACTTGGGATAGTGAAACGTAACGAAGCAATTCAAAAGGCATTGGAATATGGCATGGATCTTGTGCTCGTATCTTCGGGATCTAATCCGCCCGTGTGCAAGATAATGGATTTTGGTAAGTACATGTATGAGCAAAGCAAAAAGCAAAAGAAATCAAAAAATGTTTCTGATGTGCTAAAGCAGATGAAATTCAGGCCCAAAATAGATGAACATGATTATCAGACAAAACTTTCACACGTGAAAAATTTTATAGAAAGCGGAAACAAAGTAAGGATTACTATAATGTTTCGTGGAAGAGAAATGGCCTTTACCGATAAGGGAAAAGAGATCCTCGAAAGAATATCGAAAGATCTTTCGGATGTGGCTGAAGTGGATTCTCCACCCTTACTTGAAGGTCGAGACATGAAAATGGGTCTTAGGCCAAAGAAGGTTATTTACGCCAAGGAGGTTAACGGAAATGAAATCAAAAATGAAGGTTAGAAAGAGCGCAGCAAAAAGATATCATGTAACCGGATCTGACAAGATAATGCGTGAATCTGCAAAAAGAAATCACAAAAATTATCACAAATCTGCCGCTCAGGAAAGAAGACTTGACGTCAACAAAGAAGTTTCAAAAAGTGATAAAAAAAGAGCAAGAAGAACTCTCGGTATTTGATCGAAGGAGATGTGAATTATGCGCGTTAAAAGAGGTATGACTAAAAGGCAGAGACACAACAAAGTGCTCAATGCCGTTAAGGGCCATCTTGGTGCAAGAAGAAGACATTACAGATACGCCAAAGAGGCTGTAACAAAATCCGGTATAAACGCTTACATAGGCAGAAAACAAAAAAAGCGAGTTATGAGATCGTTGTGGATAACAAGAATAAATATCGCTGCAAGGAGTTCTGGACTTAAATACAGCGATTTAATGCATGGCCTTGACCTTGCCGGTATCAACGTCAACAGAAAGATCCTCGCTCAACTTGCAGTTGAAGACATGGATGCTTTCAATTCTTACGTTGAAATAGCAAAGAAAAATCTTGTAAACAATGTTCAGTAATATCGATTTTAACGGAGGTGTGTGATGGCTAAGAAATACGTTTATTTCTTCGGAGATGGTACCGCAGAAGGTGGTGCCGAAATGAAAGAAGTTCTCGGCGGAAAAGGTGCAAACCTTGCCGAGATGGTTAAAGTAGGAATATCTGTTCCTAGCGGTTTCACCATAAGTGCAGAGATATGTGATTATTATTACAAGCATTCAAAAAAATACCCACAAGAATTAAAAAGCGAAGTTGAATCAAACCTTAAGAGACTTGAAAAGACTACGGGGAAAAATTTCGGGGATGCAAAGAATCCTCTTCTCGTTTCCGTTAGATCCGGCGCGGCCGTTTCAATGCCAGGCATGATGGATACAATTCTCAATCTCGGTCTTAACGATCAAACAGTCATTGGCCTTGCAAAATTAACCTCTAACGAACGCTTTGCTTACGATTCTTACAGAAGATTCATTCAGATGTTCGGAGACGTCGCTTTGGGTATAGAACATAACAAATTTGAAAAAGAGATCGAAGCCATAAAAGCAAAAAGAGGAATAAAACTCGATACAGAAATGAAAACTGAAGAATTAAAACAACTCGTTGAGAACTACAAAAAATTGTATGTAAAAGAAGGAAAAGAATTTCCACAGGATCCTATCAAACAACTTTGGATAGCCATCGATGCAGTCTTTGGATCATGGATGAACAAAAGAGCCATAGATTACAGGCGAATAAACAAGATACCTGAAGGTTCAATGCTTGGAACAGCCGTCAGCGTTGTTTCAATGGTTTTTGGAAACATGGGAGATGACAGTGGAACTGGAGTTGCATTTACAAGAGATCCATCGACTGGAGAAAAGAGAAGGTACGGAGAATTTCTTAGAAATGCCCAAGGTGAAGATGTCGTGGCAGGTATAAGAACTCCGGAAGATCTTGAAGGACTCAAAAAGGTTTCAAAAGAAGCCTACGATGAACTCTACAGGATTTTCGATATACTTGAAAAACATTACAAAGACATGCAAGACGTTGAATTCACAGTTGAACATGGCAAACTTTACATGCTCCAAACAAGAAGCGCAAAGAGAACTCCTCGTGCTGCGGTAAAGGTCGCCGTTGATATGGTTAATGAAAAGTTAATAGACAAAAAAACTGCTATCATGCGTGTTACCACCGATCAGGTTGATCAACTCCTTCACCCCATGTTCGATATGAACGAAAAGAAAAAAGCAATAGCAGAAAAGCGCATGATTACAACAGGGCTTGCCGCTTCTCCAGGTGCCGCAACTGGTAAGGTCGTTTTTGATGCAGACAAGGCCGCAAACCTTGGAAAGAAAGAACCTGTGATCCTCGTTAGACCAGAAACGTCTGCTGAAGATGTTGCAGGTATGGCTGGGGCCGAAGGTATTCTCACCGCAAGAGGTGGAAGGACATCTCATGCCGCCGTTGTTGCCAGAGGCATGGGCAAGTGCGCCATCGTTGGTGCTGAAGCTATAAGTATCGATGACGATCGCAAGCTGTTCACGGTCAACAGCACTACTGTAAGAGAAGGAGATTGGTTATCGATAGATGGTTCAACTGGAGAAGTCTTCTTGGGACAGATAAAAACCATAAAGCCAGAAGGCCTTGAAGGAGATCTCGCAACGCTTCTCAAATGGGCAGATCAGATAAGAAGACTTGGCGTTAGAACAAATGCAAACACGCCGACCGATGCCAAAGTGGCAAGAGTATTTGGTGCTGATGAAAGGGCAGCCGCTTTGAAGGAATTTAACCCAATGCTTGGTCACAGAGGATGCAGACTTGAAATCACATATCCAGAGATACCAACAATGCAGGTTAAGGCTATAATTCAGGCAGCCATTGAACTCATAAAAGAAGAAAAAATAAACGTTATCCCCGAGATAATGGTGCCTCTTGTCGGTCATGTAAATGAACTCAAATTTCTCAAAGAAATTATAACAAAAACTGCCGATGAACTGATCAAAAAGAGCGGAATAAAATTGACATATCTCGTTGGAACGATGATAGAAATACCAAGGGCCACAGTTACTGCAGATCAAATTGCCAAAGAAGCCCAATTCTTTTCTTTTGGGACAAACGATCTCACACAGACAACCTTTGGATACAGTCGCGACGACAGTGGCAAATTCTTGAACGACTATCTTGAGAAAGGCATAATACCAGTAGATCCGTTTAAAACGCTCGATAAAGATGGAGTTGGAGAACTTGTAAAGATAGGAACGAAAAAGGGAAAGAAATCAAATCCAAAACTGGAAGTGGGCATATGCGGTGAACATGGTGGTGATCCCGACTCAATAAGAATCGTCGATCAAATAGGAATAGATTACGTAAGTTGTTCTCCTTACAGGGTACCGATAGCAAGACTCGCTGCCGCTCAATCAACGTTGGAATTAAAAGCCAAAAGATCCAGAAAGAGTAAATAAAGGAGAGGGGCACTTTAAAGTGCCCTTCATTTTCGCTGGGAGGCAATATGGCTAAAAAATCTTTTGAGATTGAAATAGATTTCAAACTTTGTAAGTCCTGTGGTATATGTTACTGGATATGTCCAACGCATGCGATAATAAAAGGTGAACTTGAATCACCAAAAGTTGAAAGCAACGATAAATGTATAGGTTGTATGCAATGTGTCAATCTTTGTCCAGATTTTGCCATAAATGTCGTTGAATTAGAGAATGCCAAATTACCCTCATGAAATCTAACCCTATTTCAAAGATCAAATTCTTAAATCTTGGCGCATGGCGTGATGCCCGAGAGGAAGCCGACGCTGTGCTTATTCGTTTCCCGTCATCCCACACTTGATGTGGGATTGCATTGAAGTTCTTAGATACATGTCGGAGGCACGATTCGGAATTTAAAAAAAAAGTTTAGTATATGTGATATAATTTAAAAATGATTGGAGGAGAGTTCAATTGTCTATTGATGAGAGGAGTTCAAAACTTTACCGTAAACTTAAGGACAAGGGAATAGATTATTTTCTTTCAATAACTTCCGAAGGATCAAACACAACTGTAAGATATTTAAGTGGCTTCACAGGAGACACAGGTTGTGTGATAATAGGAGAAAAAGAAAGATATCTGCTTGTTGATTCAAGATTCTACACTCAGGCCGCTCAGGAATCAAATTTCGAAATGATCAAAGTTGAAAATTCATCCCTGATTGAGAAGGCACTGGAAATTTTGAAGGGAAAAACGGTTGGAATAGAAGGCTCTAAGTTTGTTTACTCATGGTACGCAGATGCATCAAACAATGTAAAACTTCAAAATTTCGAGGAAGACGTGTATGCTGTTCGTGCCGTGAAAGATCGAGAAGAAGTTGACAAGATAAAAGCAGCCATAAAGGTTGCACAATTTGCCCTTCAAAAAACTCTTGAAAAATTTCATGTCGGCATGACAGAGAGAGAATTTTCGTCCATACTTGAATACGAGATGAAAATGAACGGGGCACAAAAACCATCTTTTGAGACGATCGTTGCTTCTGGATACAGAGGCGCTCTTCCTCATGGCCTTGCGTCGGATAAAAAGATGGAAAAAGGAGAAATGGTTGTCGTTGATTTCGGTGCGCTTGTTGATGGGTATTGTAGCGATATAACAAGAACCTTTGCGATAGGGAAGATCCCTCAGAAAGCTAGAGACTCATATGAAGCGGTGCTTGGCTCGCAACTTAAAGCCATAGAAAGTTCAAGGGCAGGAATGAAGGGTAAAGAAATAGATGGTATCGCGCGTGAGTTTCTCAAAGAAAGAAAATTAGACGAGTATTTCGGTCACGGCCTTGGTCATGGAGTGGGAATGGATGTTCATGAATCTCCGTTTCTCAACAAAAGATACGATAAGCCCATAAACGATATGGCAGTTGTAACATTTGAACCTGGTGTTTACATTCCAAATGAGTTTGGCGTGAGAATAGAAGATGATGTTTTACTCACTGAAGATGGACATGAAGTGCTATCTAACTTCAAAAAAGAATTTACGGTTATATAAGGGAGGTTGTGCCTTTGATCGACGTAACAGATCTTAGAAAAGGAATGCACGTGATTATCGATGGAAAGATTTACACCGTTGTGGATTTTGAAATGCACAAAATGGGGAGAGGTCACAGTGCTGTTGTAAGAACAAGAATGAAAGACGTGTTAACAGGCCTGGTTCAGGATAAGACTTTTAAAAGTGGAGATCAAATTGATGAGGCAATATTAACTTTAAGGGCATCTCAATATCTTTACAAAGATGATAATTTTGCTTATTTCATGGCAAATGATAACTATGAACAGTATTCTCTGCCGCTTACCGATCTCGAAGATGAAATAAAGTACATGAAAGAAAATATGGAACTAAACTTGCTTTTTCACGATGAAAAGGTGATAGGAGTGCTTCTTCCAACAACTGTTGTGCTTGAGATCGTGGAAACGGATCCTGGCTTTAAAGGAGATACAGTTGCCGGTAGCGGTAAACCTGCTATCCTTGAAACAGGCTTGAAGGTCAACATACCTTTTTTCGTCAACAAAGGAGAAAAGGTGAAAATTGATACAAGGACAGGTGATTACATTGAGCGAGCATGAAATGAATGATCAGTCAAACAGAGGGAAAATAGAGATATCAGATCAAGTTATAAGCAATGTCGTGATATTAACACTTGCAAAACAGGAAGGAAAAGAAATAACTCAGAAATCGCGAGATTACAAGTATTACAGAAAACAGGTAACGATAGATAGACCTGATGATAACAGTGTCTCCATATCCGTCAAAATAAGGATCAAATATGGCGAAAAAATAACCGATGTTACCTCACAGATTCAGCAGGCGATAAAGAGGGAAGTTGAAAGCATAACAGGCCTAAGGGTTGTGAGCGTTAACGTTTACGTCGAAGATGTTTTATCTAAGGGAAAGGAATCTTCTGAAGAAATAGACGAGAAAGAGGAAAATAAAAAGTAAAATGTGACTGAAAAATATCACAGAAGACTTTTGAGAGAGTTGGTCTTTAAATCAATTTATCAGATGGAATTTCAGGATCTCTCCCCAGTTCAGGCTGTAAAAAACACCTGTGAAATGGAAGAGGTAAATGGGTCCATTGAAAAAGAGGTTGAACATTTAACCTTAAATCTTTTCTCAAATCTTTATGAAATAGATGACGCTATAAAAAATTACATCCTCGGCTGGACAATTGAAAGACTTCCGCTTGTATCAAAAGATATACTCAGATTGGGCGTTTACGAATTACTTTTTGAAAATGACATTCCAATAGAAGTTTCGATCGATGAGGCAATTGAGATAGCAAAGAAATTTGGAACGGACGGGGATCGTAAGTTCATAAACGGCGTACTCGATAAAATAGCAAAGAATTGCGCAAGCAAAAATAAAATTATGTTTATGCGGAAAATCCCAAATAGAACTGACAAAGAGGAGGAAGAAAAGATGAAAGAAACTGGAACAGCCAAAAAAATCACTATGAAACCAATCACAGAGATTGCCAAAGAGATCGGAATTGAACCTGATCAACTCATACCTTACGGGAAATACATGTCTAAAATTCCCCATCAAATTCTCAAAACGATAAAAGACAAACCCAATGGTAAACTCATAATAGTAACTGCCATAACGCCCACGCCAGCCGGAGAAGGAAAAACAACGACGAGTATAGGGTTGTCTCTTGGAATGAACAGAATAGGCAAAAAATCAATAGTAACTTTGAGAGAACCTTCGTTAGGTCCGGTTTTCGGTGTTAAAGGTGGTGCAACAGGTGGTGGTAAAGCACAGGTCTTACCGATGGAAGAGATAAACCTTCACTTTACTGGAGACATCCATGCCGTTACCACAGCACATAACCTTTTAGCGGCAATGATTGATGCTCATATCCACAACGGGAATGAACTCAACATTGATGTACGTGAAATAAAATGGCCCCGCGCCGTCGACATGAACGACAGAGCGTTGAGAGAAATCGTTGTCGCGCTTGGAGGTCATTCGAATGGATTCCCACGAGAAACGGGATATGTCATAAGCGCTGCTTCGGAAATAATGGCAATACTTTGCCTTGCTGAAAGCATAACAGATCTCAAAGACAGACTTTCGAGAATAGTCATAGGAGAAACAATGGATGGAAAATACGTTACGGCTGGAGATCTTCATGCGCAAGGTGCCATGACAGCCTTGCTTAAAGATGCGTTAAATCCAAATCTCGTTCAGACGACTGAGAATACGCCTGTCATAGTCCATGGCGGGCCTTTTGCAAACATAGCGCATGGCACAAATTCGGTAATAGCGACTAAGTTGGCGCTAAAACTTGCGGATTATGTCATAACAGAAACTGGTTTTGCCGCCGATCTGGGAGCAGAAAAGTTTTTTGACACCGTTTCCAAGTATGCAAATTTAAAGCCAGACACCGTTGTGCTTGTTGCAAGTGTAAGGGCACTTAAGATGCACGGTGGAGAAGACAAGAAAAATCTCAAAAATGAAAACGTTGAAGCGCTTAAAAAAGGTATGGATAATCTTAAAGTGCACATAGAAAACATAAAAAAATTCGGTCTCCCTGTTGTTGTTGCCATAAACAAATTTCCCACGGATTCTCCGACAGAGATCAAAACCGTCGAAAATGAAGTCAAAAAAATGGGAGTTAGATTTGCCCTAAGTGAAGGTTTTGAAAAAGGTGGAGTTGGAACAGAAACGCTTGCAAGGGAAGTAGTTGAATCAATAGAAAAGGACGAGAATGCTTTTCACAGAATATACGACTGGGAAATGCCGATAAAAACGAAGATTGAAACGATTGCCAAAGAAATTTACAGGGCGGGGAAGGTTGAATATTCTCCACTTGCACTTTCTGACATTAGAAAAATCGAGAAATCAGGATACGGTAATCTCCCTATCATAATGGCAAAGACACAATCTTCTCTTTCCGATGATCCGAAAGTCGCTGGTGCACCTTCAGGATACACATTTACGATACGTGAAGTAAAAATCTCTGCAGGTGCCGGTTTTATAGTGCCGATAGCAGGTGAAATAATGACCATGCCTGGACTTCCGAAGGAACCGGCTGCTATAAACATAGATGTAGACGATGACGGACAAATAACGGGATTGTTTTAGACCATGATTTTAGACGGAATTGAAATAGCAGAAAAAATAGGAAATTCGATCGAAAATAAAATCGCCGATCTTAAAGTTTTCGGTATTCCATCTTTGGCATGCGTGGTTTCCTCAAGCGATAAATCGACAAGAGTTTATCTTAATTCTATAAAAAGGAATTGCGAGAAATTCGGCATAAATTACGCAGAGATACCGGTAAACGGGGAAAATATTTTCTCAGAGATAGAAAAATTAAACACAGATCGAAATGTGCATGGCATCATGATAATGCATCCTGTGCCGAAAGATATAGATGAATTTAAGGTGTTAAGTGCCGTCTCTCCCGAAAAAGACGTCGAAGGTAGAACACCTGAAAATCTCGGGATGTTGCTGATGGGAAAGCCTTATTTCACACCGTGTACCGCTCAGGCAGTACTTGAAATGCTGAAATATTATGAGATACCACTTTCAGGTAAGGAAGTTACGATCGTTGGTCGAAGCACCACCGTAGGTAAACCGCTTTCTTTACTTTTGTTAAGCGAGGATGCGACGGTGACGGTGTGTCATTCAAAAACGAGAAACCTTGTTGATAAGGTTAAGCGTGCCGATGTGTTCATTGCGGCCGTTGGAAAACCAAAGATGTTTGATGCAACCTGGTTTAAAGATGGCGAAATTGTCATAGACGTTGGCATAAACGTGGTCGATGGCAAGATCGTTGGTGATGTGGATTTCGATTCAGTTTCCAAAAAATTTTCCGTTTCAAAGGTACCCGGCGGAGTTGGCAACGTTACGGCCGCCATATTGATGAGAAATGTCGTAAATGCTGCGGAGATGGTGTGCAGACGTTAGAAATGGGTGTTGCCGAGATAACCAGAAGGTTGATCTCGGTCATAGAAAAAGATGAGATTTTTCAGAATATAACGGTGCGTGGGGAAGTATCTAATTTTAAATTTTCCGGTCCCCACGCTTACTTTTCGCTGAAGGAGGAAGAATATCTCCTTAATTGTGTTATGTTTAACGCCATTTACAGATATCCATCTGGCATAAAAGATGGAACTCTTGTCAAAGCAAGTGGTGCCGTCAAAATTTATCCCAAAAGGGGAACTTATCAACTTTACACGGAATCAATCTTGGAAGGAAAAGATTACGGAGAACTTTATAAAAAACTTGAACAATTAAAGATAAAACTCAAAAATGAAGGGATCTTTGACAAGGTAAAAAAAGAAATACCGCGTTTCCCGAAAAGAATAGCAGTTGTTTCTTCAAGGACTTCTGCTGCTTTTCACGATGTCGTCAAAACGATTAAAAAAAGGTACCCTTTTGCCACTCTTTTGCTCTTTCATACTTCAGTTCAGGGAAAGGGAGCATCTGAGGAGATTGTGAATGCTTTAGATGCAGCCGATAGATCAGATGCAGATGTGATTTTGCTTGTAAGAGGCGGAGGAAGCATAGAAGATCTCTGGAACTTCAACGAGGAAATTGTAGTCAAAAAGGTATATGAGATGAAAACTCCGGTAATAACCGGCGTGGGTCACGAAGTTGATACAACTCTTGTCGATTACGTTGCGGATCGTAGGGCACCCACTCCGACAGGGGCTGCCGAATATGCAACGCCTGATCTTTTAGAAATTAAGAGAAATATCGATGTCTCTTTTTCGAGAATCATCAACGATATGGATCAAAAAATCGATGAATCGTTAACTTTCATTGAAAGATCGAAGAGAAGGCTTGATTTTCTCTCTCCAAAGCGCCAGATATCGATCAAAGAGGAGAAAGTTTATGAGGCATTCTCTAAGATGAAAGGAATAATTGATAACAGTACAAGAGAAAAGTATAATTTACTCTTGAGAAATTTTGAAGCGTTGAAACACTCTAAAATTGTAAGAACAACAGAACTTGTCCCGGAAAGGCTTGACTCAAAGATGGAAATGATAAAGCAAAAGATGTCAAATGAAATATCGCAAAAAGTTCTATCTCTTGAGAAAATGGAAATGTCTTTAAATGCACATGATCCTTTGGAACCTGTACGAAGAGGGTATGCCATGGTTTTCAAGGACGAAAAATTGGTAAAATCGGTGCGTGGACTAAAAAAATCAGATGAGATAAAATTGAAACTTTTAGATGGTAAAATACTCTCTGAGGTGATGGAGATAGAAGAAAATGGAAAATAAAAAAGTTGAAGAGATGAGTTTTGAGGAATGTTACGACGAACTTGAAGAAACTCTAAAAGCCATGGAGAAAACAGATGTAACGCTCGAAGAATCGATCGAATTGTTCAAAAGAGGAGTTGCACTTTACAAAAGATGCAAATTCTTGATCGATTCTGCGTCCCTTTCCGTCAAAGAGGTACTTGGGGATCTAGAAAAAGAGATGGAGGTCGGTGAAGATGACATGGGACGATGAATTACTTTTTAAAAAACTTAAAGACATGAAAATAGACGAAATGTATACCCTCGCATCTGAGATACGTGATTACATAGTGGAAGTAGTTTCGGCGGGGGATGGTCATCTTGCGCCGAATCTTGGAACGGTTGAAATGACACTTTCACTTTACAAAGTTTTTCCTCCAGATGAGCACGTGATCGTATGGGACACAGGCCATCAGGCATACACTCACAAAATTTTAACTGGTAGGGCTAAGGCACTTTCGAATATAAGAAAACTTGGTGGTATAAGTGGATATCCCTCGATGCGAGAGTCAATATATGATAATTTTGGCGTAGGTCATGCCGCTACATCTTTAGCGGCTGCGCTTGGAATTGAATGTGCAAAAAAGATAAAAAATGAAAATGAAAATCAAATAATAGCCGTGATAGGTGATGGGGCAATGACATCAGGCATGGCTCTTGAGGCCCTAAATCAAATAAAAACGGTTTCATCGAAGATAAAGATCGTACTCAACGACAACGGAATGAGTATTTCTCCAAGTGTCGGGCAAATTTCGCAGACGATACTCAACAGACTGAGAACCGCGAAAATTTACAGAAAATTTGACGCTAAACTTTATCAACTTTTCAGCGATGCCATATTGAAAACTTTTAACGAGAAGATAAAAGGTTCTCTCAAAAAGCTGCTGCTGCCCGATAACTTCTTTGAAGATTTTGGTCTTAAATACATGGGGCCAATAGATGGACATGATATAAAGATGATGATTAGAACTTTTGAAAGTTTGAAAGCAGTTGAAGGTCCCGCCGTTGTTCATATCGTAACCCAGAAAGGAAAGGGCATAAAGTACGCTGAAGACAATCCAAGAAAATTTCACAGCGTATCGATGATAAATCCATCAAACGGCGTTTCGATGGAAGTGAAAAAAGGCTGGTACTCTTACAGCGAGGTTTTTGGAAAAGTGCTTTCCAAAATAGCGGACGATGATGATAAAGTAATAGGGATAACGGCTGCAATGGAAGATGGAACGGGATTAAGCTATTTCCGTTCAAAACATCCAGACAGATTTTTTGATCTTGGAATAACGGAGGAACTTTGCACAACCTTTGCGGCTGGTACATCAACTAAAGGACTTAAGCCTGTCGTTGCGATATATTCAACTTTTCTTCAAAGAGCCTTTGACCAGATAATACACGATGTTGCGTTACAAAACTTAGATGTCGTTTTTGCCATAGATCGCGCGGGACTTGTGGGTCAAGACGGACCAACACATCATGGGGTCTTTGACATATCGTACATGAATTTGATTCCAAACATGAAGATTCTGGCTCCATCATCACTTGAAGAACTTTCGGCTATTTTGAAATCGGTCATCGGAAAGGTACACGGCCCACTTGCCCTAAGGTATCCAAGACTCACAGAGATTGCTTCTATCGATGATGTTATTTACGCAAAGCCATTAAAAGATCCATTCAAGTGGGAAAAACTCAAAGATGGAAAAAATGGTACAATACTTGCAGTGGGATCAATGGTCAATATCGCCATGAAAGTTGTGGAAGAGGCTGAAAGTATGGGAATTAAAATAGGCCTTTACAATTGCAGAAGCGTGAAACCGCTTGACATGGATGTTTTGAATGAACTTCGTACTTCTCCAAAAATATGGACGATGGAGGAAGGTTCAGTCTTTGGAGGGTTTGGATCTACCGTCATGTTAAAAGCGCCGGACATCAGATCCAAAATAGAAGTTATAGGAATAGAAGACGATTTTATTCAACATGGAACTCGATCCGAACTTATGGATGTATGTGGTCTTTCGGCAGAAAAATTGAGTTTAAGAATATTTTCTGAACTGCAAATTAAAATTCAGGAGGGATGAAGTTGAAATTTTCCACTAAATATGGGGAAGTGGAAGTATCTTCTCAAGCATTGAAACAATTGATAAGGGAAGCGATCGTTAACAGTTATGGAATTGTCGATCTCTCAAACGCTTCTTTGATATCACAATTTGCTTCACTGTTTAGCGAGACAGATAGGGGAGTAAAACTTGTCGATGATGGAGAAAATGTCAAAATTGACATTTATGCCATTGCCGAGTATGGTATAAACATCATGCAGGTTGCACTCAATCTTCAGGATGCCGTCATATACAATCTTAGGACTTACGCAGGGTTGAATCCCAAAGAAGTCAACATTCATTTCGTTGACATAAATTTTTGATGAAAGGCATTGTTAACAGGATTTAATCATGAAAATTATAGACGGCAAAACGATGATGACATGTTTTAAAAAGGGCACAGAAGTGCTCTTAATGCATGTTGATGAACTAAATGCGCTGAATGTTTTCCCTGTTCCAGACGGCGATACAGGTTCAAATATGGCTTCAGCGATGCTTGAAGCGTGCAGAAATTTAGACGCACTTGAAAAAAGTAAGCATGATCTTCAAAGTGTACTTGAAGCCATAGAAAGTGGAACTCTACTTGGAGCACGCGGGAACTCTGGCGTTATACTTTCGCAGATTTTCAGAGGATTCAGACAAGGAACGAAAAATAAAAAAACTCTGAAAGTTGAAGATTTTATACTTGCGCTCAAAAATGCGCGAGAGACGGCTTACAATGCCGTTATGAAACCTGTTGAGGGTACGATGCTTACAGTCGTAAGAATTCTGGCAACTGATGCGGATAAATACGTCACGGATGATATGACAGAATTCATGCAAAAAATATGGCAACGATCGATTCAAGTTGTCAACAACACACCAAAATATCTGCAAAAGTTGCGCGAAGCAGGCGTTGTTGACTCTGGGGCAAAAGGCTTTTCTTACATACTAGAAGGATTTTACCGTGTACTTAACGGTGAAACAGAAATCAATTTGAACGTTGAAAATGTGACAACGGGAGAAATAGTCAAAATAGCCCAGGAAGATCTGAAATACCTTTATTGTACCGAAGTTATGGTTAAGACAAATAAAGATGTTGATATCGATGAACTGAGAAATTTTTACGGTTCGATAGGAGATTCCCTTATACTTGTCAACTCTTCGGGACTTTTAAAGCTTCATGTTCATACGAATACACCAGGAATAGTTATAGATAAAGCGCTTGAATATGGGGAACTTTACAAGTCAAAAATAGACAACATGAAAACTCAGCATCATCAGATCATAAACGCATCTGAAGACGTGAATTTACCAAAAGAAAATAAAAACTATGGAATCATAGTGATAGCGGATGGAAGTGGCTTTGAATCTATTTTTAAAAGTTTAGGAGTCGACGTTGTGCTTAACGGAGGCCAATCTTCAAATCCCAGTACAGCGCAGATAAAAGAGGCAGTTGAAAGTATAAACGCCAAAAATGTGTTGATTTTCCCAAATAATTCGAATATAATCATGGCTGCCAATTCAGTTAAAGATATGGCAAATGGGAAGAAGGTCCTGGTCATCAACACTTCTACTGTCCAGCAAGGGCTTGCAGCACTGTTTGCATTTAATCCCCAACAAGGTCTTCTTGAAAACGAAAGAAATTTCAAAGAAGTCTTATCCACGGTGAAATCAATAGAGGTAACAAAGGCCGTAAGAGACAGTCAGGTCCAAAATGTAGATGTTAAAAAAGATCAATACATAAGCCTCGTTGATGGAAATATCGTTTCTTCATCGGAATCAATCGATGACGTTATCTTTGAGGCTTTCGAAAAAGCACAGGTAGATAGGGCTGAGGTTATAACTATCTTTTACGGTGGTGAGATTAACGAAGATGAGGCGAATGTACTTTTTAAAGAATGTCAGATACGCTATCCATCCGCTGACATAGAACTTTATTATGGTGGACAATCTTATTACCATTACCTGATATCCGTTGAATGAAGGAGGTTTTTATGGCAAAAATACAGTTGACAAAAGAAGGATATGATTCGTTGAAAGAGGAACTCGCAGAGTTAAAAGAAAAACTCATGAACGAAGTTGCAAAAAAGATAAAAGAAGCGCGCGAATTCGGAGATCTTAGTGAAAACAGTGAATATGATGAGGCAAAAAACGAGCAGGGAAAGATAAACAGTAGGATAAGCGAAATAGAGGAAATCCTTGCAAATGCGGTGATAATAGAGGGAAATAAAAATAACCACGAGGTGGGCATTGGTAATTACGTGAAATTAAAAGATTTAAGCAACAATAAAGAGATGGAAATGATGCTTGTCACATCTCAGGAAGCCGACATTTTCAAAAACAAAATCTCGATAGACTCTCCCTTGGGCGGAGCCGTTAACAAAAAAAAGATAGGAGATACAATACGGGTGAAAGCACCTAACGGTGTTAAAAGATACGTTATCTTGGAAGTAGAACAGAAATGAAATCACAATTGGTGGGGATCTGAATGGACGAGATTAGAGCTAACAAAATAAAAGAAAGTGAAGAAATAAGAAAATCTGGGATCAACCCTTATCCCTATTTTTTTAATGTGACAGAAAAAATATCACAAGTAAGGGCAAATTTTGATCATCTTAAAAATGGAGAAAAGGATGAAAGCGCATCTTTTTCCATAGCAGGCCGCATTATGGCCGTAAGGTATCAAGGGAAGTCGATATTTTTTGTCTTACAGGATTCGACAGATCAAATTCAGGGCTACCTTAACGTTTCCTTAGGGCAAGATGAATTCAATTTTTTCAAAGATCACGTTAAAGTTGGAGATTTTGTAGGTATAAAGGGCTTTCCATTCAGATCTCACACGGGCGAACTGACAGTCTTTGCCGCTGATTATCAACTTCTATCCAAAGCCGTAAGGACTTTACCTGAAAAATGGCATGGCCTTACAGACAAAGAAAAAATTTACAGGCAAAGATACGTTGATATGATAATGAACAGGGAATCCTTTAACAGATTCAAAACGAGGTATGAAATAATACGCATGATAAGAGATTTCATGAATTCAGAAGGTTTTACAGAAGTTGAAACTCCTGTGCTTCAATTCGTCACCGGCGGCGCCACTGCAAAACCATTTATAACACATTTAAATGCCCTTGATATAAACATGTACTTGAAGATCGCTCACGAACTTTATCTGAAAAGGTACATAGTAGGTGGCTTCGATGCGGTTTACGAAATAGGAAAATGCTTTAGAAACGAGGGTATAGATTACAAGCATAACCCAGAATTCACAATGATCGAATGTTACAAGGCCTATGTCGATTACAATTACATGATGGATCTGACAGAACGTCTTGTTTCTTACGTCATCGAAAAGGTGAATGGTACAACGAAGATAGAATATCAAGGAAAAGTCGTTGATTTCTCAAGGCCATGGGAAAAAGTTAAGATGAGAGATTACATAAAAACACATCTTGATGTGGATATACTTGAAGACTCGGATGATAAGATGATAAAAATTCTAAAGGCACACGATGCCCTTCCAGATATCATGGAAAGAGGCCATTACATAGAAAAATTATGGGATCTCGTTGAAGATACAGTTATAAATCCGACCTTTTTGCTTGAACATCCCGTTGAAATATCTCCACTTGCAAAAAGGCACAGAGCAGATCCGAGGGTCACAGAAAGATTTGAAGTTATAGTACTTGGAAACGAACTTGCCAACGCTTTCAGTGAACTCAACGATCCAATCGATCAGAGAGAAAGGTTTGAAGCGCAATCTGCTTTGAGAAATTCTGGCGATAAAGAAGCCCAAATGATGGATTTCGATTTTCTCAGGGCGATAGAGTACGGTATGCCTCCGACAGGAGGGCTGGGTATAGGCATAGATAGACTTGTCATGTTTGCAACAAATGCCGCCACGATAAAAGATGTTATAGCATTCCCACTTGTAAGACCGGAAAATTTCGATGAAAGTGGCCTGGAGATTGGCGAAGAATGAAAAGATATTTTGGAACAGATGGAGTTAGAGGCATAGCAAATGAAGAACTGACCGCTGATCTCGCTTTTAAAATAGGGAAATCGGCCTCTTATGTGCTCAAATCACACAATCATCAATTCAAAGATATACTCATAGCCAGAGACACAAGAATTTCTGGTGAAATGATAGAAAGCGCTTTGACGGCATCTTTGCTTTCAATGGGATTAAACGTGACACTTTGCGGTGTAATGCCGACACCAACGCTTGCGTGGCTTACAAGAAAGCACGAAACAGTTGGATTTATGGTAAGTGCAAGCCATAACCCATGGATGCACAATGGCATAAAGATATTTTCAAATGGATACAAATTACAGGATGCTGTAGAGGAAGAGATAGAATACAATCTCGATAAAGTTTTAAAAGCAGACTTATCAGTTGGGAAAATAGTTAGAGTTGATATGCTTCCATCTTACGTTGAATGGATCGTCAAAAGGTACAAAGATCTTAAGGGAGAAAAACTTGCATTCGATCTTGCCAATGGCGCTGCCGTATCTACCGTTCCCGTCGTTGCAAAAGAAATTGGAATAAAAGCCGTGATTTTTAACGATAAGCCTGACGGAAAGAACATAAACGAAAAATGCGGAGCGCTTTACCTTGATTTCATGAAGGAGACCATAAAAGACGTCGACGCATCCTACGGTATAGTCAACGATGGCGATGCGGACAGATGCATGATTGTGAGCAAGGACGGACACACGATAGATGGGGACGATATCATAGTTGCCAACGCTCTTAACATGAAGAGGGAAGGCAGATTGAAAAACGATACCGTTGTGGGAACGGTGATGACAAACCTCGCCATAGAAGAATATCTTAAGAAAAACGAGATAAAGTTTATAAGAACGCAGGTTGGAGACAGATATGTACTTGAAAAGATGATAGAAACGGGTTCCAACGTCGGCGGAGAACAATCAGGTCATGTCATATTTCTCGATCTTGAAACAACGGGAGATGGTCTTGTTACAGCGCTTGAAACGGTCATGGCCTCAAAAATGATGAAGATCGATCTCAGTGTACTTTCTATGAGTATTGAAAGATACAGTCAAGTCTTAGAAAATGTTGAAGTGAAAGACAAAAATGCGATCATGAACGATCCTGAAATTTTTAATTTCATGAAAAAATTACAAACATACGAAAATTTAAGAATTGTCCTAAGACCTTCTGGAACAGAACCACTTGTAAGAATAATGGTGGAAGGCAAAGATATTGAAACGGTAAGAAAAGTTGTGGACGAGGCCAAACAAGTCATTGAAAGGGTGAAGGATTCTGGAAAAGTTCATAAGAGTTAGAGGTGCGCGCGTTCATAACCTTAAAAATGTAAATGTGGAAATGCCAAGAAATGCACTTGTCATTTTCACAGGCCCATCTGGTTCTGGAAAATCTTCTCTTGCTTTTGACACGATTCATGCCGAAGGGCAAAGAAGGTATCTCGAGTCTCTCTCGGCTTACGCGCGTCAGTTTCTTGGAGAACTAAAACATCCGGATGTAGATGAAATAGATGGATTATCGCCCGTGATTGCCATAGATCAAAAAAGCGTCTCTCACAATCCGAGATCAACCGTGGGTACAGTCACGGAGATAAATGATTATCTAAGATTGCTTTTCGCAAGGCTCGGCATACCACACTGCGTTAAATGCGGCAGACCCCTTGAAAAGCAAAGTATAGACGAAATCATAGAAAGAATTGAAAAAAATTACAAGATGGGCACAAGAATAGCCATTTTAGCACCACTTACAACTGAGAAAAAGGGAGAATACAAATCTCTCCTCGATTACCTTAAAAGGCGCGGCTTTTTAAGGATAAATATCGATGGAAAAGATTATTCCCTTGAAGAAGAGATAAAAATAGAAAAACAGGTCAGGCACACGATAAAGTTGATAGTTGATAGGTTAAAAGTTAGTGATGAAAATCATCAGAGACTCGTTGAATCCGTTGAAATTGCCCTAAAAGAAGCGGATGGAAAAGTGGAAGTGTTCAACTACGAAAATAATGAGATCGAATATTTCAGCGAAAAACTTGCATGTCCTGTTTGCGGTATAAGTTTTCCAGAGATAAGCCCAAAACTTTTCTCTTTTAACTCTCCTTACGGCGCGTGTCCTTCTTGTGCTGGGATAGGCTATACCATAGAAGTTGGAGATGATCTCGTTGTAGATCCGACAAAACCCGTGAGGGAGGGCGGCATAATACCTTATAAAAGCGGAAAAGCCTTTGTTGTTGATTTGATAGAAAAAATGATAAAAAGAATGGGTGGAAATCCTAACAGGCCGTTGGGAGAACTCAATTCCAAGATTCAGGATGCCATTCTCAAAGGAGGCCCAGGCTTTAAAGGTCTTGAGGATCATCTTATGGACAGATTTCGGTATTCCGACTCACAAGAGGTTAAAGAATGGATAGAGAAGAATTTTCTCGTTCAGAAAACATGCTCCGTTTGCAATGGAAAAAGGCTCAGACCTGAATCTTTGGCCGTTACTTTTAAAGAGAAAAACATATTCGAAATCTCAGACATGACCGTCAAAGAATCTTACGATTTTTTCAACACAATTTCTTTGACTCAAAAAGAAGAATCCATATCGAGAGAGATAATAATTGAAATAAAAAGAAGGCTTAAATTTCTCATAGATGTAGGCCTTGATTATCTTACGCTTTCAAGGGCTGCCTCCACTTTGTCGGGTGGAGAATCACAAAGGATAAAAATTGCAACGCAATTGGGATCGCGACTTGTCGGCGTGCTTTACATATTAGATGAACCAACGATTGGACTTCATCAGAGAGACACAGACAGACTGATAAAGATGCTTGAAGATCTTAGAGACATTGGCAACACCGTGATAGTCGTTGAGCACGATGAGCAGGTTATAAGATCGGGGGACTTTGTCGTCGACATAGGACCTGGAGCAGGAGAAAACGGAGGAACGGTGCTTTACGCTGGAGATGTGAAAGGGTTGATTTCTGCCGACACGCTGACCGGAAAATACCTAAGCAAAAGATTATCAATTCAAACTCCACAGAAAAGAAGGAAAAGTTCTCAATTTTTAACGATAAAAGCTGTCAAACACAACAACCTTAAATCGATAGACGTCTCTATCCCGCTCGGCACTTTCACGTGCGTCACGGGCGTTTCGGGTTCTGGAAAATCATCTCTTGTCATGGAAACGCTCTATCCCGTTTTGGCAAACAAAATATACAAAACACATCTTCCTCATGGAGATTACAAATCAATAGATGGCATTGAAAAGATAGACAAAGTCATCCTTGTCGATCAAAGCCCCATAGGAAGAACACCAAGATCTAATCCCGTAACTTACACAAAGGCTTTCGACGGTATAAGAGAGCTGTTTGCCATGACTGAAGAAGCAAGAGTAAGAGGATATACGCCAGGTAGGTTCAGTTTTAACGTGAAGGGCGGAAGATGCGAAGCGTGTGCAGGTCAAGGCGTGGTGAAAGTTGAGATGAATTTTATGCCTGATGTTTACATAGAATGTGATGTGTGTGGAGGTAAAAGATACAACAAAGAAACTTTGGAAGTTAAATACAAAGGCAAAGATATAAATGAAATTCTCGAAATGTCTGTAGATGAAGGTGTTGAGTTTTTCTCGGGAATTCCAAAAATAGTTTTATCTCTTAAAGCACTTCAGGATGTCGGCCTCGGTTACATAAAATTGGGACAGCCTGCGACAACGCTTTCAGGCGGAGAGGCTCAAAGGGTTAAACTTTCCTCAGAATTGAAAAAAATATCTACGGGCAAAACAATGTACATCCTTGATGAACCGACAACAGGGTTGCATTTTCACGATGTCAAGAAATTGATAGATGTGCTTCAAAAACTTGTGGACAAGGGAAACACAGTTGTTGTCGTAGAACACAACCTTGATGTCATAAAAAATGCGGATTACGTGATAGACTTAGGGCCCGACGGCGGAGAAAATGGCGGACACATAGTTTCTCAAGGGACTCCAGAAGAAATATCCAATTCACAAAAGTCCTACACGGGTGTATACTTAAAACAAATTCTAAATGGAACGACGGAAATGGCGGGATGCTAATTGCATTTAAAATCCTTGATAAGGGAAAAAATTTCCAAAACATATTTTGATCTCTTCGGATCCGATCCAGTCGAATTCACCATAGAAATGCCACCACAGAATTTCGGAGATTATTCAACGAATATAGCGATGGTATGCGCAAAAAGCGTGAAAATGCCACCAAAAAAAATAGGCGAAAAACTAATGGAGGCCTTTAGACAGGATCCAGACTTTGAAATGGTTGAAATGGCAGGGCCCGGCTTTTTGAATTTCAAACTTTCAAATTCACTTTACAGAAATTTAGTTCAAAAGTACGCAAAAAAAATCGACTTGCCGAAAGCAAAGGTGGAGAAAATACAATTTGAATTTGTAAGTGCAAATCCCACCGGTCCCCTGACAGTTGGTCACGGAAGACAGGCCATTATCGGTGATATATTGTCGAGGTTGAACACGGCGATAGGGAAACATGTTACAAGGGAATATTACTTCAACGATGCTGGCCGTCAGATGAAGATGTTAGGTCATTCGACATGGATAAGGTACAACGAACTTTACGGCAAAAAGTTCGAATTTGAAGAAGATGACTACGTTGCAGATTATCTTGTAGATGTTGCCAAATCCATATCTGACGAATATGGTGACAGATATGTAGACAAATGGGACAATGAAATTCAGTCATTTTTCACATCTTATGCAAGCAAGAAAATCTTTGAATGGATAAAAGGTACTCTTGATAAATTAAACGTGCATTTTGACGTATACTTCAGCGAACAAATGCTTTACAAGACAGGCCTTACATGGGAAGCGATGAAAATACTCAAAGACGGAGGATACATTTACGAAAAGGACGATTCAACGTGGTTTGCCGTATCGAAAATTCTTCCCAGCGAAGATGATAGAGTCATAATAAGAAAAAATGGAGAACCAACTTATTTTTTCTCAGATATAGCCTACATGTTGGATAAATACAGGCGCGGATTTGAAAAGGTTTATTACATATGGGGCGCGGATCATCATGGTTACATCCCAAGAATGACGGCCGTCTCGAAGGCTTTAGGAACACCAGATGGATTTTTCAACGTAATCCTTCATCAATTCGTCACGCTCAAAAATGGGGAAGAGATCGTGAGAATGTCGAAAAGACACGGTGAATTTGTCACTTTAGAAGATCTCATAAATGCAGTGGGAGTTGATGCCACAAGGTATTTCTTTGCCATGATGGACCCTGATACAACGCTTGTCTTCGACGTTGATCTGGCAAAGTCAAAAAGAATGGATAACCCCGTTTATTACATTCAATACGCACACGCAAGGATATCCAGTTTGATGAAAAATGCCCGTGAAAAGGGCATAGAATACGAAGATGCCTCTCTTGAAACCATTTCAAAAGATGAAGGAATGCTCGTAAGAGAAATGGACGAATTTCAAGACGTTGTGATAACGACTGTCGAACAGGCAAAACCACAAAAACTCTGCAATTATGCGTACTCGCTTGCTGAAAAATTTCATTCTTACTACACAGATCATAGGATAGTCGATCCTGAAAACATAGAAATATCTAAAGATCGATTGAAACTTTGCGCATGCGTTAAAAACATGCTTGAAATTACACTTTCACTCATCGGTGTCAGTTCACCGGATGAAATGTAGGAGGAGGTTTACGATGAAAAAGTATCTCATTTTGATAGCGTTGATGATTTCATTCATGTCCGCGATTTCATTCTCACAGACACAAACGATATCCTTTTTAAAAATTGAAGGGAATACAAGCCTTGCGACTTCTATGATAACGTCACAATTATCAAAGGCCGTTAAAATAGGTCAGCCTTTGAATACAACTGCGCTTTATCAGGCACTTCAATCGCTTTACGAAACAGGATACTTTTCTTACATAGAACCCAAGATAGAATATTCTCCCATCGGGCCTGGCCTTGTAATTGTACTTACTGAAAACCCGATGATCAAATTCGTAAATGTCAAGGTAAACGGCCCAAATCTTGTGAATTTAGACGACGTTAAAAAGGCCATAACCGTTAAAGCGAGCAGCGTGCTAAATCTTGTGGAACTTAAAAATTCTTTCCAGAATATTTTGACTCTTTACACAAATGCGGGCTACCTTGCAAACATAATCGGCATACAGACGAACATAGTTCAAAGCGGGAACACGATCACCGTACCGGACGGAGCACTTGTTATAACTGTAAATGAATATGCCGTATGGAATCTCAAACTTACAGGTGATTACGGCAATTTGACAGTTGATCAGATATTGAAAAGTACGGGCCTTTTCACAATGAAAAATTACGAATCGATGAATCCCATTCAGAAATTCTTTTCAGACTCAAAAAATGCTTACCTCAAATTTTCAGCAGTTCAGGATTTTCAGGCAAAACTTTTTCAAATGGGATATTTTTCACCGGAGACCACACTCGGCTTTGCAACGGCAACTAACGTTGCTTCCACTTTCAAATCACCGGCTTTGGATCTCGTCGTGAACGCAAAATTGGCGCGGATAATACAATCAGGATTGCCAGTCACAGGATACTATTTCACCGGTGTAACCGAAGTGGATCCGGCGAAACTGGCCGAATATGCCGGCATAACGGCGCCTTCAACGACAAACAACTTCACGCAACTCGAGCAGTTGGCAAAGATAAACACGTACTACCAAAACAAAGGATTTTTGCTGACTTCTGTCGAAGTTATATATCACAAATTTGAAACTATGAAAGGCGGATTTTTAGAGTATAAAATAATTGAAAGACACATCGGTAAAATAGAAATAACTGGAAATACAAAGACAAAAACTTATCTTATAACGCGCGAACTTGACTTCAAAACTGGCGATCCCATTACCACCCAAAGCATCGTGCAAACTTACGACAACCTCAACAACACGCAATTTTTCTCAAATGTATCCATCACGCCATCGCTTCCTTCGACTGATTCTACAACGGTAGACATGATAATAAAAGTCAAGGAAAATGATAAGCCCAGACAGATAGGAGCATCGTTATCAATAGGTCAGCCCGGACAAGGGCAACCATGGTACGAAGGAATATCGGGAAGCGGAAATGTGAGCGTCGTCAATTTGACGGGAATAGGAGACACGCTGTCTGGACAGATTACTCTTGGAGCCAGTGCAACGGCAAACATAACTTACGGAATCATATTTCCTCTGGATTTGCCAATGAATTTCACATCAAGCATATATTACAACGCAGTTCAGCCATTCGTGGTAATAAATGGTCAAACACTTTATTACAACGAAACAGAATACGGAGTTTCTGCAAGTGTTGGATATCAACCGGATGTATACACTTCTTACAACATCGGAGGAAATTTCTACTTTTTCAACAAAAGTCAAGGCTCGACGCCTATTTCAGCATCTTTGATGGGCGCTGCAACTGGTACGTGCAGATCAGTTACGCTTTCTTACAATTATGCCAACGTTAACAACGTATTTTTAACGACTGGTGGTGTAAAATTTGGGGGTAGTTTGTCCTACGCAGGATTTGGCGGTCAGGAAAATTATCTTCAGGGATACGTAAGTGCATCCGGATACTTACCAATTCTACCCAATCTTGCCGTTGCTGGAAGGGTCTTAATAGGCGATGGATATGGAACTGATTTTTACGTTGGCGGTCCAACAACTGTAAGAGGCTGGAACCAAGAGGGTGGACTTCAGGAATTCGTCTCGAACCTTGAATTGAGATACGTTGTAAACTCTCAAGATGTCCCAATAATGTTAACGGCTTTTTATGATTTCGGTGGAGCCGGAGATCAACTCTTAACTTACGGAACCATCCAGAACCAATTCATGAATTCGTTGGGCGTTGGTATAGATTTCAACATACCTTACCTGGGAGTTTTAAGATTTGATTTCCCGTTTAAAGTTTCGAATGGAAGTTTGGAATATTCAGGGCTCTCTTTTGGAGTAGGAGAGATGTTCTGAGCACATGCAACACACAAGCGTACTTTTGAAGGAAGTCGTAAATGGTCTTGAAAATCTTCAGAATGGGGGAATATGCGTTGATTGTACCATAGGGGGTGGTGGACACGCTGAAGGGTTGATCTTGAAATATCCAGACATATCGATAATAGGAATAGACAGAGATCCGCAAGCCGTGAAAATTGCCAGCGAAAGGCTTTCGCATTTTGGAACGCGCGTGAAAATCTTCCAAAGCAGTTTTTCCGAACTTGATGCGCTGCTTGATGATCTTAAAATAGATAAAGTTGATGCAATTCTCGCCGATCTTGGACTTTCCTCTTTTCAGATAGACGCATCTGAGAGAGGTTTTTCTTTCAAAAAGTCAGGCCTTCTTGATATGAGAATGGGCCTTAACGATAAAAGCGCCTTAGACGTCATAAACACTTACAGCGCCGAAGAGATTGAACGTGTAATACGCGATTTTTCCGAAGAACGTTTTGCAAAAAGAATTACAAGTAGTATAATTGAAAAAAGGCCAATTGAAACAACTGATGAACTTGTAAAAGTGATCTTTTCATCTCTTCCGTCTTACGCAAAAAAAGACTGGAAGAAGGTTGTTACACGTGTCTTTCAAGCAATTAGAATAGAAGTTAACGATGAACTTAAGAACCTTGAGAAATTGCTTGAAATTTCAAAGAGAAGGCTTAAGGTTGGCGGAAGAATAGCCATTATATCTTTTCATTCTCTTGAAGATAGAATTGTTAAGTACGCCTTTAAAGAAAAGGAATTCATGCCTATCGCAAAAAAACCTATAATTTCAATGGATGAAGAGCGCACTTTAAATCCAAGATCAAGAAGCGCGAAATTGAGAATCTCAGAAAGGGTGTGAGATTTGTGGAAGATGTAAGGATCCATGCATTAGAGCAAACTCAACAATCTACTCAGGAAGTTACTCAGGTTAAAACATCAGAAGGAATAGGAGTTATAAGATCTGTCGTCATAGGAGTGGCAGTTTTTACCGTGCTTTCTGTTCCCCTGCTTCTTAACGTTCAAACTCTAAAGTACAGTTCTCAGATAACGAATATGACCTACGAAATGAACGTTATGAATTCTCAAATAACCGACCAAAAGACGACAATGAATATTTATCTTGAAGGAAAATTTCCAAATACCACAACCTTTAAAGAAAATGGTCAAACTTTCTTCGTGAGAAGTGTAAATCCCAACATAAAAGGAGATGCCAAACTGGCAGCCCAACTCACCGGCCAATAAAATAAAATGAATGATTGGAAGATACGCACAGTACTTATCGTCATTCTTGGCGCTTTCGTTTTTTATCTTGTCAGAGGAGCTATTATAGTTTTTAATTTTCAAAAAACCCAAATTCCGCCAGCAATGATGACCTTACCGGCCCCAGGTGGTGATATAATGGGTGCCAACGATCAGCCCATACTTCAAAATACACTCTCTTACGATGTCTATATAGACGTTGGTTATGCAAAAACTTTGTCGACTTTGGAAGGATGGAAATATCCAGACAGAATTATTCAGGTACTGAATTATTTCGGAAAGCAGGATTCAAAAACGATTTCATCCATTTTACAGTCTGGAGAGGGCGGAATTGAGGTAGGCCTTGTTGATGAGCAGATGATAAAAAATCTGCCATCTGATCTTTCAAGTTTTCTTAACATTCAAAGAGTTTACGTGCAAACGAAAGTAGCCACACCGCTTGCGATAATTGCCAAAGCAATCCAGGGAGAATACGATCAATACGTGAAGCCAAAGAAAAACGGTGAATTAGTTTACAACGCTTTGGGACCTTATGCTGTAACGTCAGGCATAAAGAAACTTGTGGAACCAATCGGAGGAGATACGGTTGTAACCACGATAGATCCTTCAATTCAATCTTTTGCACAACAAGCAATAGAGCATGCCGTTACCACTAACGCTGCAAGCGGAGGCGAAGTTATAGTATCAAATCCCAAAACTGGGGCCATAATAGCAATGGCGACAACATGGCCGTGGGATGCCCCTGTAATGAATGTTTTTGAACCTGGATCATCTATAAAACCTCTCATTTTTTCCGCCGCGCTTCAAGAAGGAATTGTGAACGTAAATACGACATTCAACGGACCTTATTACATCCCCGACCCAAACATACCGCTTATCATAAGGGATGTTGAAAATCATCCATGGCCGATAGATTTAAGGGACGCTCTTGTTTATTCTTCAGATGTGGCTGAGATGCAGATAGCAACAAAATTCATAAACACAATTGGGGATAAGGCATACTACAACTGGTTTTTGAAATTTGGATTTGGTCATAAAACTGGCATCGATCTTCCCAGTGAAGTTAGTGGCTTTCTTACGCCACCCTCTCAATGGTACGGCATAGGTGGTCAGGAAATGGCCATAGGTCAGAGCATAGCAGTAACGGGTGTGCAACTCATAACTGCCCTTAATGCCGTTACAAATGGAGGATATATCATCGAGCCTCACGTCATCAAAGAAATCATATCACCATCTGGCAGTATCGTGAGCATTTACACGCCAACGGCAACGCAGATTTTCAATTCAGAAGTCACACAGATGGTAAGAAGTTTTATGGTTGATGTCGTTGAAAAAGGAACTGGCATACCTGCTCAATTACCTGGGGTGCTCGTCGGAGGTAAAACGGGGACGGCAGAAAAATCTGTCAATGGTAAAGTATCGACAAAAGGACCGTATTTTTCCATATTTTATGGATTTTTTCCCGCAGACGATCCGCAATATTCTATCCTTGTGATGGTAGATCAACCTTCAAAGGGACTCTACTACGGAGAAGATGTTGCGATACCTGTTTTTCACGATATAGGAGAATATATATTGAAGATGAACAACCTTCAGCAGGAGCAAAATCATCTCTTTTCCTCATTTGAAATGCCAAATTTGAAAGGATTAACACTTAATGAAAGCCTTTATTTACTTGGCGAAATGTCTGTTTCGGCAACAAGGATATCTTTCAGTGGAAATGGCGTTGTAGTGAATCAGACACCACCTCCAAATACGCCTATGAGCAAAGTGAAAAATATCAACTTAACACTTAGCCCTTCATTTTAAGTTGAGGAGTGAGAAATGAGTAAACTTTTGTGTTACAAACTGAGAAAAACTTTCGGAAAAAGACTGGCAGTGGAAGATGTTTCCATTTCTATAGACAGTGGGAGTGTTATAGGCATTCTCGGCCCCAACGGTGCTGGTAAAACGACTATTTTCAACATGATCTTAGGACTTGTGATTCCAGATTCAGGTCACATATTTAAAGATGCGACAGAAATAACAAACATGCCAGTTTACCTTAGGGCAAGAAATGGAATCACGTACCTGGCGCAGGAATCTTCAATATTCACTGGATTATCAGTTGAGGATAATTTAAGGCTTGTGCTTGAGAATTTTAATCATTCGAAAAGCGCTACCAACGCAAAGATAAAAGAACTTTTGTCGAGGTTTGGACTCATTTCAATGGCAAATCAAAGGGCAGATCTGCTGTCAGGTGGGGAAAAGAGAAGGCTTGAAATAGCAAGAATGATGACTCTTTCGCCGAACTTTCTGCTGCTTGACGAACCTTTCGGTGGAGTTGATCCCATGACAGTCAAAGAGATACAAAAGATCGTTCGTGAACTCAAAAACAACGGACTGGGAATTATAATAACAGATCATTCTGTTGAAAGAATAGTCGAGACAGTTGATGAAATGTACGTTATCCATAAAGGCAAAATTCTTGCTCATGGTCTTCCAGATAATGTTTTACGGGATGAAAATGTGATAAGGAACTTTCTCGGAGAATAGAAAGGAGGTACAAAATGGAACTAAAAGATGATGTTTCGATAGTGCTTTGTGGAGAGGCCGGACAGGGCATTCAAACCGTTGAAAGATTCCTCACAAGAGTTCTGAAATTCGATGGTTTCAATGTCTTCGCCGCAAAAGAATACATGTCCAGAGTCAGAGGAGGGTTTAACTCGACGGAAATAAGGGTGTCTTCGAATCGTGTAAAAAGTTTCGTCGATAGAATAGATATACTTGTTACCCTCAAGAAAGGATCACTCGAGCATTTGAAAAAAAGAATAAACAAAGATACACTCATACTTGGCGAAAAGGCAAATGTAGACGATGGATATGCTTTTGTTGAAATGCCCTTTACTCAGATAGCGATTGAAATCGGGGACAAGATATTTTCGAACATCGTTGCGGTAGGAACTATCTCGGCCATGTTGAACGTAGAATTTGAAACGATAGATGATTTCTTAAAGACGTTTTTTGCCAGAAAAGGCCAAGATATCGTGGATAAAAATGTGAGAGCGGCTAAAAAAGGTTATGATCTTGGACTGGAAATGGTCAATGGTGGGAAAATAAAAGTAAACGTAAAAAAAGATAAGGCCATCAAAAACGATTTCATCTTTGACGGTGCGACGGCCATAGGCCTTGGAGCGATAGCGGGAGGATGCAACTTCATCTCCTCGTACCCTATGACTCCTTCGACGGGTGTGCTGACCTTTCTTTCTGAACACGCAAAAGAATTTGGCATCGTCGCTGAACAGGCCGAAGATGAAATAAGCGCCGTGAATATGGCCATCGGTGCGTGGTTTGCGGGAGCACGAGCCATGGTTACAACTGCTGGCGGAGGCTTTGCTTTAATGGTCGAGGGCATGAGCCTTGCCGGAATGATAGAAAGCCCGCTTGTTGTGAATCTTGGCCAAAGGCCTGCTCCGGCAACAGGTTTACCGACAAGAACAGAACAGGGAGATTTGCTTTTCGCGCTTTACTCTGGTCATGGAGAATTTCCAAAAATACTGCTTGCTCCAGGCACGCTTGAAGATGCTTTTTACCTTACACAAAAGGCTTTTTACTTTGCAGACAAATTTCAGGTACCAGTCATAATATTAAGCGATCAATACCTTATCGATTCTTATTACAACGTCAAAAATCTCGATCTTCCAAAAAAGACGCCACAAAAATTCATCGTTGAAACGACAAAGAATTACAAGCGATATACCTTAACTCCAAATGGCATATCACCACGCGGGATACCTGGTGGTGAAGGCCTTGTAGATGTTGACAGCGATGAACATGATGAATCAGGCCATATAACGGAAGATCTTGAATTAAGGGTAAAGATGGTTGACAAAAGATTGAAAAAATTTGATTCCATAAAGGCTGAGATCATACCCCCCGAATTGATAGGATCTCCAAAATACGATACAATTGTGGTAGGATGGGGATCGACTTATGGGACAATAAAAGAAGCCGTCGAAAAAATAGGCGATGATCACATGGCCTTTCTTTACTTCAAACAGGTATATCCCCTTCATCCTGACGTTAAAAGGTATCTCCAATCTGCGAAGAAAAAAATCATAGTTGAAAATAACGCTACTGCACAATTCGCTCATATCATAAAGTCTGAAACGGGAATGGACTTTGACGTTAAAATTCTTAAATACAACGGCATGCCATTTTCTACCGAAGAGATCATTTCAAGATTAAAAGAAGGCAGGTGATCGTTATGGACAAGAAGATTTTTGACATGGGACCCATTGATATCGCATGGTGCCCTGGATGCGGAGACTATGGCATCCTTAATGCCGTCAAGCAGACTATGTCAGAACTTAACATGCCTCCCGAAAAATTCGTCATAGTTTCCGGAATAGGTCAAGCCGCAAAATTGCCACATTACATTAGAACGAACTTTTTCAATGGATTGCACGGAAGATCGATTCCGCCCGCAACGGGCATAAAGGTGACGAATCCAGAACTTGTTGTCATAGCAGAAAGTGGAGACGGTGATATATACGGTGAAGGAGGAAATCACTTCATTCATGCGATGAGAAGGAACCCAGACATAACCGTTATAGTTCACGACAACATGGTTTATGGGCTTACAAAAGGTCAGGCATCTCCAACAAGCCGTGAAGGGTTTAAAACACCGGTTCAAGTTGAAGGAGTAATACTTAAACCGTTTAATCCCATCGCAGTTTCGATAGCCAATGGTGCATCTTTTGTCGCAAGAGCCTCAATAACCGACATACCCGGAACCGTTAAAATTTTAAAGCAAGCCATCCAGCATAAAGGATTTTCACTTGTTGACCTTTTCCAACCATGCGTAACATTCAACAAACTTAATACCTATCAATGGTTCAAAGATAACACTTATTATCTTGAAGATACTTACGATCCTCACAATAGAATGGAAGCGTTGAAAAGATCCTTTGAAGAAGACAAATTTCCACTTGGGGTTTTTTATGTGGAAGAAGAAAAGACCTTTGAAGAAAACAACATGGCTTACGAAACAGACAAAACTCCTTTGTACAAAAGAGAGGTTGATCTCAAAAAATTATCAAATCTCGTTGAATCCATGAGAAATGAATAGTTAGAAATGAATAATTAGAAATTAACAAAAAGGGCGACTTTGTCGCCCTTTGCCATTTTGTAATATGCTTTCCAGCAGGTACCCCGCCATAACCACTCACTAATCCCCAATCTCTAATCCCTAATCTCTAATCTCTAATCCCTAATCCCTAATTTCTATTCCCTAATCCCTGTTTTCGTCATATGCTATACGCCATGCGCTATTTTATGATGGGCTCCAGCATGATGCCCCGTCGGGATCTGTCCTCGCTTCGCTGCGAAGGATCCCTCTGGGGCACCACGCTCTCCGCCATAACCACTCACTAATCTCTAATCCTTAATCTCTAATCCCTAATCTCTATTCCCTAATCTCTAGTCCCTAATCTCTAATTTCTATTCTCTAATGTCTAATCTCTATCCTCTATTTGGTACTTGTATTCTAATAACCCATTAATCCCAAAAAGATCATGGCTATCATATTTCCAAATAAACAAAAGATGTAAAGAAAAATGGTGTTGATGATCCCCGTACTTAAACTCAAATTTGAGGCTATAACACTGTTAAAACTGCCCCAAAATTGCAGTATGACGAAACTTATCCAGAAATAAATTATCATTGCAATTAAAGTACCTGAAAGCGTTACGAATATCCCAGTTTTGAAATCTTTTACAGAGATCACGATAGAAAGACCAAGTACAAGCATCAAAAGGTATATAAGCCAACCGGGAAACTCTGAAAAAGGTAAAAAAAGCAAGGACATTTGTCCAAGAAAAAAAGGAATTGCATCGATCAAACTCCATATCACAAATCTCAATTTCATCACTTTACCTCCTTAACGTCACCTTCAAACATCAGTGTGCCGCGAGTATCATGATTGCCCGTTAAGAAATGTGTCACTATGTACAGCGTGTATTTCAAAGGTGTGGATGGAAATTTAGACACTTCTTGGTAATAATCACCAGAAAAATTGAATGTTGCCGTCGCAACAAGACGTTTTCCATCAAATTGACCTAAAATTCCCTCCGTTGGGAACTGGTACACTCCAAGAGAATGTCCATCTGCCGTTAACAAACAGGATGACTCGGAGAAATAAGCATTTTTGGCCATCATTCCAGATTGACCTACTATTTCGAAAGTTATGTTCACTTCAGAAGCGGATTTTGTTACATGCGTTGCGTAAAGATTAGCCTTAAAATCTCCCATGAATGTCGTGTAAGAATTAAACCTCGCGATAGATATCGCGAGGTTTACGAAAAGTACAACCATCAAAATGATCAAAGGCAGCATTCTTTTCCATGTAAACAAATTTATCACCGCCGTTCGTAGAGAAAACATGCAACTTTGTGATTTTCCCTAACTTCAATTAATTCAGGTTCTTTTTGAGAACATATCTCCATTGCAAATGGACATCTATCGTAGAATCTGCATCTTGGTAGTGGATCTATGGGCTTTCCTATGCCGCCTTTTATTTCGACGGATTTCCTTTTAAACTCCGGATCTGGAACAGGCACAGCAGATATAAGTGCTTTTGTGTAAGGGTGAAGAGGGTTGCTTATCAATTCTTCGGAATTCGCATATTCAACCATACGGCCAAGATACATGACGCTTATCTCATCTGCCATATACCTTGCCACCGCGAGATCGTGTGTTATGTAAAGAAAACTCATGTTCATCTCTTTTATAAGTTCCATCATGAGTTTCATAACCTGGGTTCTTATTGAAACATCCAACATCGAAGTTGGCTCGTCTGCCACGACAAATTCAGGCTTCATGACAAGTGCCCTTGCTATAGCAACCCTTTGACGCTGCCCTCCGCTCAGTTCATGAGGGTACCTCCAAAGGAAGGCATCTGGCGGAGATATTCCTACCCTTTTGAGTATATCCATGACCATGAGTTCGCGTTTTCTAAGTGTCCCAAAATTTTGTATGTTCATGGGTTCTGAAACTATATCGAAGATGGTCTTTCTCGGATTTAAAGATTCGAATGGATCCTGAAAGATCATCTGTGTTTTACTGTGAAACCATTTTTTATCATCCGCATTCAAAAGATGAGTAACATCTTTTCCAAGAAAGTTTATCCTTCCTCCGGTAGGTTCATACAATTTGAGAAGCGTCTTCCCAGTCGTCGTTTTTCCGCATCCTGATTCACCGACAAGAGAGAGCACCTTGCCCCTTTTTATCTCAAAGTTTATCTCATCGACGGCATGAAGAAAATGCTTGGCCCGGGAAAAAACACTTTTTTTCATCGGAAAAAACTTGTTCAAATTTTCGACCTTTATTATAACTTCATTATCAGACATTTGCACTCACCCGCTTTTTGAGATTCTGTGGATGAAAACACGCGACAAAGTGATTCGACTCTATTTCTGAGTAAGAAGGCACTGTCTTCCAGCATTCATCCGTTGCAAATGGGCACCTTGGAGCAAATCTACAATGATCTGGAGCATTGAGCAAATTTGGTGGTTCTCCAGGAATTGTAACAAGTTCCTTTTTTTCTCCCCTTATAGATGGGAAAGAAGACATCAATCCAACGGTGTAAGGATGAGCCGGCCTTTTGAAGATCGTCACAGAATCCGACATTTCTACTATCTTGCCCGCGTACATTATCGATATTCTTGATGCGACTTCCGCTATGACGGCTATATCATGAGAGATGTAGATCATGGACATGTTCAACTTTTTTTGTATCTTTTCAAGTTCTCTTAAAATGGTATCCTGAACTATGACATCAAGGGCAGTCGTTGGTTCATCAGCAATTATGAGTTTCGGATTGCACGCAAGGCTCATGGCTATAACAGCCCTTTGCTTCATACCACCTGAGTATTCGTGGGGATAGTTGTCCATTCTTTCAGGATCAAGACCTACAAGTTTGTAAAGATTTGCAACTCTTTGGCGTGCTTCTTCAAATGTAACGTTGGGCTCATGGGTCGTTATCGCTTCTATTATCTGATCTCCAACTCTGTAAACTGGGTTTAGAGAATTCATGGCAGCCTGAAAGACCATGGCAATACCAGCCCATCTTATTTTGTTCATTTCCTCATCTGAAAACTTGACTATATCTTTTCCATCAAAAAATATGTTTCCAGATATTATTTTTGCGTTTTCAGGCAACAATTTCATTATAGACATAGAAATGGAAGTTTTACCACATCCAGATTCGCCAACAAGTCCTATAGACTCTCCTTCGTTGAGCGCAAAAGAAACATCATCAACGGCTTTAACTTCTCCCGCCTGGGTATCGTAATACATCTTTAAATTTTTTAGTTCAAGTATTGGCCTCATCTTTTCACCTCTTTCTGAGTCTCGGATTGACAACTTCGTCAAGACCTCGGCCTATGAAATAAAATGCTCCGCAAAGCAAAGTTATGGATGCACCAGACGGAAGCCATAGCCACCAGTAGTTCCAAATGTTGCTGCCTATTATGTAACTGCATCATCCCGCTTATGACTATCAAAAATGGTATGAACGGAAATAAAAGTACGATATCGGCAAGTCTCATGAAAAATGTGTCAAGTGCGCCTCCAAAATAAGCAGCGACTGTCCCGATTAAAGTCCCTATTATGACGGTTATCAAAGCCGCAACAATACCAAGCATGAATTCTCTTGGCGTAGAGTAAAGCAATTGCGCAAGCACGTCTCTCCCTAAAGGATCTGTGCCAAGCAGATGTGCCCACGATGGTGGTGCAGGATTGTTTTGCAAAAAATCATAGCCAGTTATAGGGTTGTAAGAAACCATGGCGTTAAGACTTGTCGTTTTCCAAGCGGTATTTGCAAGTATAGGATAAACTATGAAACCTGCCACGGCAAAAATTACGACTATGTAAAGGCCTATCATGCCTATTTTGGATTTGGAAAATATACTCCAGTTTTCTTTGAAGGCTCTCCACAACAGTTTGCTTCTTATCAAAAGCGGAGATTCTAACTTCGCCTCTGCTTCAACTGTCATATTTGGATTATCTGTCATCATTATCACCTCAATACCTTATTCTCGGATCGAGAAAGGCGTAAACTATGTCAACAATCAAATGCGCTATAAGCACAAAAATGCCAGTGAATATCAATGCTCCTGCGGCCAGCGGGTAATCTTTTGCAAGTGTTGAATCAAGCAACGTCATACCCATTCCAGGCCATGAAAAAAGTGTTTCCGTTATGACTCCACCGCTGACGACGAAGCCCAATGAAAGCACGAAATTGGTCACAACAGGGAGCATGGCAGTTCTCGCCGCATGTTTGTCCCTGACAACTTTATCTGGCAATCCCTTGGCGCGCGCTGTTGTTATGAAATCTTCCTTTATAGTTTCTAACATCGAATCTCTCATGACAAGCATGAGCATTTAAACGCGTGTGAATCCAGAGATCTGGATTAAGAAATTGATTGAGCGGAAAGATGCCCAGAAAGGATCCAAAAAACCAAATTACCACGAATATGAGCAACGGTGTGAAAATCGTGTAAGTTATTATACCCACAACAGTTGAAACATATTCCGTTGTCTTTCCGCGATTCCAAGCAAGGGACTTTCCAGAAGCAAATCCCACAAAAAAGGCTATCAGAGTGGCAACTGTGAAGAGCAAAATAGTCCTCGGCAATCTCTCGGCGATAATGTTCCACACTGGGGTCGGATAATATGAAAAAGAGATCCCCAGGTTTAAAGTGAATACGTTTTTCATGTAATCGACAAACTGAAGCCAGAGAGGTTGATTAAGACCGAAAGCCCTTATTATGGATTCCTGAGCCTGAGGTGTGAGCTTTGGATTGGAAATAAGCAATGTCTTTATTCCTCCAGGCATTGCATGAAGCATAAAAAAAACTATAGCCACATAGATCACAAGCAAGATGGCTATTTGCAAAATCCTGTTTCCGATGTACTTCAGCATCATCTCACCTTCCAATCTTAAAAATGAAAGCCGGGCCGTCAGACCCGGCTTGGTGCAATCAAATTATTGAATGATCTGAACGTAAGTAGGCTCGCCGTATCCAGAATATCCTGATTGAATTCCATCAAGGCATTGCGTATAGGCAAAAGAAATTTTGTTTGCCCTATACGCCTCTATAACCTGTGGGGCGTAAAGCACTATGTATGGCACATCGGCATTAAGATATTCTTCGGCCTTAAAGGCATACTGACGTGCAACATTCATATCAGTTGAATCTAAGAAGGCCTTTGCAACCTTTTCAACGGCATCAACTATGTTGTTGAAACTCGTTAGATCGGCGTAAAGTGGTATGCCTATGTCATTTGCCCATTTTTCAACCCACAGGGCCGTAGTTGATCTTATAGGATCGTATCCAGCAGACGGAGCCATCATCGTTATCTGCTTTATGAGTTTTCCATCTGGCCCTATTAACCCTTGCCCACGTTGAACCAACTGCCCATTATCTATCTTTGGCTCAATAAGCCATGAGAAGCCAGCATCTTTAAGTGTTTTTATGGCAGCCTCGTATCTTTGAATCGTCGTCATTCCATCGCCGTATGCCTTCAGATCAGGATCGTACCAGAATTCGTTACCGGGAGGTACAAGCGATGAAAGCGGATTTGTGTTTCCACCGAGGATTTTGTTTGCAAGCAAATCTCTGTCGATGAGATAAGCAATTGAGACCCTGAAGGCCTTGTTGTTCATAGGATATCTTCTCAAATTGAATGCAATGTACTGGAAGCCCAAAGATGGGTTACTAACAATTTTAACATTTGGATTTGTCTGAAGTTGCTGGACGAAACCCTTTTGAAGTCCGTTTGGATTGAGTATATAGTCCACCTCACCTTTTAACAAGGCAGAAACGGCCGCAGTTTGGTTTTGATATATTCTGTAAATTATGGAATCAACGTAAGGACCTGTCACGAATTTGTTGTTTACAGTGCCTTCTGCAGTTCCATAGTAAGTGTTATTTTGATTCAGCAATGGAATTATGTACTGGACTGAGCCAGTGGCATATTCTATCTCTTGCTGACCTTTAAAGGCATAACTTGGGATGGATTTGTCAAGCAAATACGCACCCTTTTGCCATTGTGAAACTGTGAATGCGCCTATTGAAGGTTCAGATAAGAGATCTTTATCGTAGGACATCATGTACTGTGCAGGATCTTTTTGACTCAAAGATGTTTCATAAACAGGCTCCCAGAATTTTTTCTGGACGATGACACTCATGAGAATCGAGTATATGAAATTTCCGCTTGGGTGCGTTATGTAGAAATTCACAGTGTAATCATCGACCTTGACAACTTTCACAAAAAGATCTGGAGGAATGTTTGACATCCAGTTACCGGGCATTTGCAATTTGAATGGTACCTCATAGGAAAAAACCACATCGTCCGCTGTAAAAGGCGTTCCATCCGACCAGTTTACGCCCTTAAGAAGTTTCACAGTTGTAACGTACATCGTTGTTCCATCTTCAGTTACCTTCTCAAGTGGTGACCAGAATCCATCTGCCAAAGATGGTACAACTTGATAGGTTAGATCCGACATGCCGTATAGGCCTCCATACTTACCCAACGTTGGATAAAAGTTCCATGCAGTTGCATTAGGTCCTAACATGGACCAAATGTTCACACTTGTCACATCCGATAACAGTGCATAATTGGCCGTTCCACTTGCAAAAGCCAACATGCCCAAAACGACTATCCCCACCAACACTAACACCAAAAACCTCTTCACTCGAAACCCCCCTTTTTCAATTTGTCTGGACCGTATCACAAAAGCGTTTTAATTATAAATCAATCTTGATGATATGTCAAGAACCTTTAGTATACATTACGAATTTCATAAAACGCAATTTTATCGTTCAAAATTGAATTTGTATATCCCATTGAAAAAGTTCTATAATTCATTAGATATGCTAAGTATTTTTTAAATTTCGAATCTTAGCGGAGGGTACCTGCCGGAGCCCATTAAAAAACAGCACATGGCATATGGCAAATAGCGCGAAAACAGTGAGAAGTGAGTAGTAAGAAGTAAATAATGAGCAGTAACGCGTGAAAATTCGAATTTTAAAGTTGAATCAGTATGTTCAAAAGAAGGAGGTATTTCCTCTTTTTTGAGGTAAATATGCTAAGTGAATCGCAAAAAGCACACGCACGAAAAATCTCCATAATTGAAGGTAGTTTCGCCACAGTTTGGGGGGCGTTTACGGGAGGTTTCGGAGGTAACTCTTATCTTGTAGGATTCTTCCTTTGGCTTGGTGCAACGCCATTTTTGATGTCAATATATGGCGCACTTATACCGCTTGCAAGCGTGATTCAACCATTTTCTTTGATGATCGCACATACCTTTACGAGCAAAAAACGCTTTGATGTTTGCCATAGGTTCTATCTTTGGAGCGCTGGATGTTTACGCACTGAAGATTCAGGATGAAGATCAGACTTCAAGTGGCAATATGTTGAATACCCACGTTTTAATTGAGGTTTTGAAATTAAAAGGCGATTACAGAAAGTTTCTCATAGCATACATTTTGATGACCTTTGCTGGCACGATCTCTGGACCATATCCGACCGTCATGATGATAGATGACTTTCATTACAGTTACGCAGTGCTCGGGCTTATAACAGTTGTTTCAAGCCTTGCGGCCGCATTTGCACAGCCAGTTTGGGGACGCCTTGGAGACAGATACGGATCTTTCAAAATGCTTAAAATTGTCGCTTTTTTTCGTGCCTTTTTGATGTTAGGCTGGGCACTGGCATTACCATCTTTACTTTACATGCTCCCATTTCAGATCATAATAGGCATAGTTGCAAATGCAGGCTTGGGACTGATGTCTTTTAGCACGTTGCTTAACGTTGTTCCGACTTTTGGTAAAACTGAAGCGTTATCGCTTTATTCAAGCCTTGTCAATTTTGCCTCTTTCATAGGAAATATAATTTCTGGGCTGTTTGTGATCATACTTGCGGAAGTGAGTTTTAACTTCATAGGATTGACCTTTGACGATTACAGAATCATATTTTTTGGGGATTAGTGAGTGGTAATGGCGGAGGGTACCTGCCGGAGCCCATCATAAAACAGCACATGGCGTATAGCATATGGCAAAGGCAGAGATTAGAGATTAGAGGTTAGAGAATAGTGAGTGGTAGAATCTCGGCGGAGGATACGATATCCCAGAGGAAGCCAAGATTCATAATTTAAAAGAGGTTTTAACATAATGAACAACAGGGTAAAAGTGGCACTTTTGTGTTTTTTGGGAATTTTAGTGTTTTATACGGTGAGAAATGCAGAAATTGTGCTGAACTTTAAACGGACAAAGATCGCAAGCAGTGTTGTGATTTTGCCTGCAAAATACGGAGATATTTTGAGTTCAGATGGAATACCCATACTTCAAAACAAAGTTGTATATAACGTTTATTTAGATGTTGATTATGCAAAAGTACTTTCACGATTAGATGGATGGAATTATGAAAGACGTGTTTCTGATGCCGTTAGATACTTTGGCTTTAATCCCAACGCGCAAATCGTATCTAAGATAATTTCAAGTGGAAATGGCGGAATAGAAATTGGGCTTTTAGATGGCAAAAAAATCAAAAATGCGCCAAAAAAGTTTTTGCCATTTTTAAATATTCAACGCAGTTTTTCTTTAACACAAAGTGCTTCTGCTTTTAGCGTGATTACTAACGCTCTGAAAAAAGGGTATTCCCCTTACTTACAACCAAAAAGAAATGGGAAAATGATTTACAATCCATTCTATCCTTACGATTTATCATCAAAGATAAAAAACATAATTTCACCAATTAACGGAGATACAATTGTTACAACCGTAAATTTTTCCATACAAAACTTTGCTCAGCAAATGATAAATGAGGATGTAAAAAGCAATAAGGCTCATGGCGGAGAAGTGATAATCAGCGATCCTCAAAATGGTCACATACTTGCGATGGCAAGTACATGGAAATTTGATGCGCCGATAATGAATCTTTTTCAACCGGCCTCAACGATGAAACCATTGATCTTTTGTGAAGCTCTTCAAGAAGGAGTTGTAAGTACAAAAACGACATTCAGCGGCCCATACTACATTCCCGATCCTAAAATTTCACTTGTTGTAAGAGATGCCGAACCACATCCTTGGCCTGTGAGTTTAAAGGACGCTCTCGTGTACTCTTCAGATGTTGCTGAAATGAAAATAGCGACAAGATTGATAGACAAAATAGGGTCTAAATCTTATTACGACTGGTTTAAAAAATTCGGGTTTGGAAGAAAAACAGGCATAGATCTTCCCGGAGAGGTCAATGGCATCTTGACGCCGGTAAACAAATGGTACGGCATAGGCGGTCAGGAGATGGCCATAGGACAAAGCATAGCAGTTACCGGTATACAAATGATAACTGCTCTCAATGCCGTTGTAAACGGTGGTTATTGGATAAGGCCAAATATAGTCAAAGAAATAATCTCACCTTCTGGAAGCATTGTCTACCAATACCATCCTTTGATCAAAAAGATCTTTAAAACGGATGTAACTAACATAGTGAGAAAATTCATGATCGGTGTTGTAAAGAAAGGGACAGGCATTCCTGCGCAAATAAAAGGGGTACTTGTTGGGGGCAAAACTGGTACAGCAGAAAAACCTTATGACGGTAAAGTTTCACTTGATGGACCATGGTTTTCTCTTTTTTATGGATTTTTCCCTGCAAATGATCCGCGCTATTCAATATACGTAATGGTAGATCAACCATCAAATGGCTTGTTTTATGGTGAAGATGTTGCCGCACCCTTGATCCATTCCATAGGTACTTACATCCTTAAAATGTCCCAAAGTCACGTAAAAAATTACGAATTCTCACCATTTAAAATGCCAGATCTCGAAGGTTTGCCTTTAGATGAAGCAATTACATCACTCGAAGAACTATCGATACCTCCATCTAAAATATCATTTAGCGGAAATGGCGTTGTTGTATCGCAAACTCCTTCGCCAGGCACCATGGTAAACGAGGTAAAAAGCGTAAAACTCAGATTGGCCTCCTCATGAATCAAAAGAGGAATCTTATCAAGACCAATCCCAACACTCCCAACACGATCAACGCAAGTCCTTCCAGATTCCATAAAGTTTGCTGAACTATCTGTTCGTGTGTCAATCTTACCGCCTGCCACTGGCCACTTTCCGTTTGACCATTGAATATGCCAATCCACGAGCCTTGCATATCGTTGGGGTTAACGACCTTTCCGACAAGAGAAATTATAGTACCGCTTAAAAATGGGAAATTTCCCAAATAAGGAATTAATTGTTGATTTGAACTTTGCCAATAAAAAAAACCGCCGTTGGAAATGTTCACGTATAGAAATTGGACTTTGTCATCTTTACTTGTTCCGACAAAATTGTTGGTGAAAAAATTTCCATTTTGGATCTGAGAAAGATTGAAACTTTGTTGGAGCACTGTTGTAGTTGAGCCATTGCTGTACTGGTATAAATTGAATTGCCACGTTCCGTTAATTACCGTCGATGTAGATGCAAAAACGTAGTTTGAAAAAGCAAAAGTTAAGATCATAACGCTAAATGAAATCAAAATTACCTTTTTCATTCCAATCGCCTCGAACGTCTCGATCAAATCGATACATTAGACTCTTTTAAACGGTAAAAGTTCGAAGGTACACTGCTTCTGTATTGAATTCCAACACAAGTATACTAAACCTATTTCAATAAAAATGATGGTATAATTTGTGCATTCACTGTATATATCAGTGAGCCTAAAAAATACTTGGTGATAAAATTAACGCTGAGTTAGAGAATTGTTCATTGTCATCCCGCACTCTCGATGCAGGATCGCATTGAGCCTTGAGCCTTTGAAGGCGATTCCGACTCGCAGGTCGGAATGACGACTTAAAGATGCTGCTACCAAAAATTTCAAAGGTTGAATTTTCAATCATCTTGGCAAAGGACACGATGATATACTGATTCAACTTTAAAAGTCGAATGTCCATTAACCTTAGTGGAGGACATGATATCCGTGAGGAAGCCTTCGCAGCGTTAGCAAGGACAGATTCCGAAGGGATACATGTCGGAGCCAAGATTTGGAATTAAAAAAGATTTAGCATATATCGCACTATAAGCGATTCAACTCATACGAATGACAACTGGACCATAACGTATATGCTGGTCAATCAGAAAATGGAACATGGATTGCGACAAAGCAGTGAACATTTTCTAGCGATCTATTTGTAAGAATTCATCGTTATTGAAGCATTCTTGAGGACCAATTCGATCTCTTTATTTGAGAACGCACTTAATCCTGAATCTTTGAGTATCATCATGTCAGTTGGATGAAGTGCTATTTTCATGGGATTTGCCCATACAATACCATCAACGTTGTGACCTTTAAAATTTGGCGGAATGGGAAGATCGCTTCTAAACAGAAAAGTTACCATCAATATATGGTATTTTCCGGCTTTCCAATCACCGATCATCTCATAGGTAGCGACAAATTTGCCACCTTCAACTTTCACACCAGTTTCCTCAATAACTTCTCTTTTGGCAGCATTCAAAGCAGTTTCTCCATATTCAATGCCGCCACCAGGCAAAAGCCAGTTACCGGCATAAGGGCCATTCCTTTGTTTTATGAAAAGCACTTCTTTATTCGAATTCACCACAACTCCAAGGCTACCAATGACTATTCTTGAGAACCTCTCGTTTTCCACTATGATCATCTTCTTAGAAAAAAGGCGGATTTCTCCGCCTTTTTGTACAACTATTACTTGAGGTAAACATTCCTAAGCACTATCCCACCACCTGAAGAATTTGTGTTTTCGCCTGCATTGTAAGGATTAGAAAGTGATGGCCATCCACCGAAATCTTTCGTATAAAAATCTTCAAAGTTAGTTCTATTCGTTAGAACTATAAGTGGTAGATCTTCAAGTACGATTCTTTCTATTGTATACATTGCTTGCTTCTGAAGTGTAGGATCACTCGTCCCAGCATAAACTTGAAGTGCCGCCGTTATTAATGGGTTTGTGTACCTTGTCCAGTTTGATGCTGCTGTTTCACCGATCTTATTTGCAGAGAAAGTTGGACTGAATTCTTGGTAATAATAGTAATAAGGTGTAGGTCCTGTTCCTGTACCCCACGAAATAGCCAAATCATATGTACCACTCATAATCGATGACATATAAGTCGCTGGAGCTTCTTGATCAACAACAGTTGATATGCCAATTTGTTTGAGATCAGATGAGATCATCTCGGCCATTGAGATGAAATCTGTCCAACCTGCACCAACAAGAATTTTATAGGTTGGGAGTGCTTTCCCATCAGGACCCACAAGTTGGCCATTAGAATTCTTAACAAAGCCTATTGATGCTAACAATTTCTGAGCCTGATCTGGATTATAACTATTTACAGCAGACGCTAAAGATCCACGCACTTTGTACATCTGGTATAAACATGTTAGAAAATTGAGTTTGACCCTTTAACATCGACAGAAGATTTGGAACATTTCCTCCAATAAAAGACTGTCCTACAACTTTATCCACGAACGGTCTACCTTGCATCCAGTAATTTGGATTTTTTACAAAAGTTAAACTATTCAGAGCACTGTTATAACTCTCAAATATAAAAGGACCTGTACCCACTGGATTTTGATCTTGATAGTTGAGAGGATTATCTATTTTAGCCCAAATATGCTCTGGAACTATTGGAATACCCGCAATATAGTAAAATAACGGAGTATTTGGCTGTGAAAAGTTGAATATAACGGTATTTGTTCCACTTGCCGAAACGCTTTGAAGGTATGAAATAGATGACCATATGCCTGATGTATCCAACGCTGGATACTGCTTTATGTAATTAAATGTGAAAGCCACATCTTGGGCTGTAAATGGTGTACCATCTGACCATTTAACATTATCCCTTGTGGTAACTATTAATTCGAGATCGTTGTCCGACCATTTATATGATGTGCCGAGTAACGGCGTAACATTCCCGTTAAGGCTATTGACGTAGAAAAGTGATTCGTAAATTGTTGCAAGTTCAAATCCACTGTTTGTGCTTGAAGTAAAAGGATTCATGCTTTGCGTTATTGGCCCTGCTTGTGTGCCTAAGTATAGAGTACCTCCATATTTTGCATTAGGTACTTGTGGAAATGTTTGTGATAGCGGTACAAGTGTTAGTGAAAAGCCGACGGAAAAAACCAACAAAAGCATAAAAGTACTTAAAACTACTACACTTACCTTTTTCACACTAACCACTCCTCTTCTACCTTCATTTTTGCGCTTATGCGCAGATCAATTTTTCATTAAAAAATTCCTAATTTACCCCATACTATGATGATTCCCCAACAATTAATCGTGTAGGCAACTTGACGGCCTTTTCAAAATCTTTTCCTTCTATCTTGTTTATCAAAATTTTTGCCGCTTCCATGCCCATCATGTGTCGCGGCTGCTCTATG
>JABEBX010016011.1_pt1 | contig 49043 bp, 54 predicted proteins | sample 7245971 | NCBI WGS metagenome assembly JABEBX01 (sample SAMN14506365, study PRJNA622280) | hot springs metagenome | biome: hot spring [ENVO:00000051]|acidic hot spring [ENVO:00002120]; feature: spring [ENVO:00000027]|sediment [ENVO:00002007]; material: sediment environment [ENVO:01001048]... | reverse complement strand
GGCCGCCCAGTCGGGAGAGTCCTTGGGAGTCTGATCGCGGTGCACCGCCGCCCAGGCCGGATAGCCATGGGGATAGGTATGGGGATCGGCGGCTGCCTTGGCGCTCCAGTAGACGAAGGGCATCCCCGCCAGACTGGCCATGGGCGGGGCGTGGGGATCATCCTTTACCGCCCACATGTGGCGCACCTGCTCGCGGTAGTCGCCGCCGAAGATCCAGCCGCCGGGCACGTCGAAACCGCCCTTGAGGCCCTGGATCATGGCCTGAACCCGGCGCAGCATCTGGATGTTGCCATAGCGGGCTCCGGACCAGCCGGGGATGAGGATGGGGGACTTGGCCTGATGGAAATCGCGGGCGATTTTGCGGATGTCATCGGCGCTGATGCCAGTGTTGGCCGCGGCCCATTCCGGCGTATAGGACTGGATCTCCTGATGCTGGGCATCGAAAACCGTGCGCATCGCTTCCCCGTTATGGGTAAAACCCTGGGGCGCGCGGAGGAGAGGGGTGACCGTATTCCCGGTGCTGCTTTGCAGGTTGTGGTTGCTGAAGGCCGGCACAAAAACCACCTGACCGCTCTTGGCGTCGATGATGGCGGGCTCCTTCTGCGCCGAGAGATAGAGTTCCCAGGCGTGGTGTGCATTCCTGCGCACCAGGAAAGGCATGTTGCTGTGGCTGACGAGAAATGCCTCGTCGTACCACCCGTTGTTCATCATCTCCCGCAGCATGGCCAGGGTGAAATCCAGGTCAGTGCCGGGTTTGATGGCGTACCACTCGTCCGCCTTGGCGGCGGTTTCCGAGGCCCGCGGGTCGAGGACCACCACCTTGGCGCCTTTTTCCTTGCCAGCGGCGAAGCGCACCGCGCGGCAGGTGGATATGCCGCCGATGCTGGCATTGCCGATGATGGAAAGTATGTAATCGCTGTTTTCGTAATCCTCGATGTTTTCACCGTGAACGACATAATTGCCGGTCATGGAATTGGTACCGAAATGACCGTTGAAGACGCAATTCTGGGTGGGAGAGGTGATGAGATTGGGGATCTGATTGGCGGCAGTGAAACAGAAGGTGTTGGGAATATAGAAGGAACAGGTGCTCCAGCCGCCGTAGATGGTCCATTCCCAGGGCTTGATCCCCTTGCTCTTTTGCGCGATGTAATCCCAGGCCTCCTCCCAGGTGGCGGCGCGGAATTTCATCTCCCCGCGCTTGCTGCCGGCTACGCGGATTAGCGGGGTCTTGATGCGGTTGGCGCTGTAGACTTGACGTAAGCCAGACTGGCCGCGGGCGCAGATCTTGTCGCCGTTGAGGGTCGAGTTGGGGTTGCCGCCCAGCTTCATGATGCGGCTCTTGCCCTTGCGCTCGGACACCGTGATGCGCAGGGAGCAGAAGGACGAACAATAATTGCAAATGGAATAGGCGAAATGATCCGCCGGGTCGGGTTTGTCGGGTCCCGCGATCTGAATCCAGTTGGGGTGGTAAAGGGTAGCGCCGACCGCCCCCAGGCTGGTGTTTTTGAGAAAACTGCGGCGGGTCATTTTGGGGAACTGCCAAGCCATGATAAGGCCTCCTGCCTGCAAATAAGCGCGTTATAACGAACCGGCTCGAAATGGTGGTTTTGTTTCTAACGATATAACGAAATTCTAATATGCTTATATAATACTCTTGCTGATCGAAGTCACAAGAGATAGACATCGTTTTATATATTGTTTTATTGGATCTGGATATTTAATAATTTGATGACTTTATGGGATGTCGCCGGGCGCGGGCCGACGCCGAGGTCCACCACGGTTTGGACCCAATGGGCGCTTTTCGGATTATTGGCTGCTGCTGGACAATTGCATGGTGATACAGTGCAGGCTGCCGTGTTGGCGGGTCAATTCGAGGCAGGGGATCGGGATGATTTCACGATTCGGGAAGGCCCCTTGCAGGCGTTCTCGGGCCACGTCATCGGCGGGGTCATCGTAGCTGGGGAGCAGCACCGCGCCGTTGATGATGAGAAAATTGGCGTAACTCAGGGGCAGGCGGGTGCCATCGTCGTCAAAACGCGCCTGGGGCCAAGGCAGGGGGATGAGGTGGTAGGGGCTGCCGTCGCTGCCGCGGAGGGCGGAAAGTTCGGCGGCCATCTGTTGGAGCGGCGCGAAATGGCTGTCGTCCGGGTCGCTGCAGGACTGGTAGCTGATGCTGTGCGGGCTGCAAAAACGCGCCAGGGTGTCGATGTGGGCATCCGTATCGTCCCCTTCCAGATGACCGCTTTCCAGCCACAGTACCCGCTCCACGCCAAGATGCTGGCAGAGCAGGGCACTGATCTCGTCGCGGGTATACTGGGGGTTGCGGTTGGGGGAGAGGAGGCAGGCGCTGGTGGTGAGCAGATTGCCCGCGCCATCCGCTTCGATGCTCCCGCCTTCGAGGATCATCCCCAGGGTGCGCAGCGGAACATCGCCATAGGCCCCTTGGGCGTGGAGACGGCGGGTGATTTGATTGTCGAGGTCGGCGCGGAATTTGAGCCCCCAGGCATTGAAGCCGAAGTCCAGGAGTTGGCCATCACCTTGCTCATTGAGCAGGGTGATGGGGCCGTGGTCGCGGGCCCAGGAGTCGTTGCTGGGGCAGATCCGCAGGTGGCATTGCGCCAAACAGGCCCCGGCGGCGTCCAGGGTCGCGCGGCAATGCTCGGCGCTGGCCCGGTCGTGGCAGGCGATCAATACAGCTTCGCGCCGGCTGATCTCCCGGATGATTTGGGCGAAGACGGCGCTGACTTCCGCCAGACGCGGCGCCCAATCACTCTCTGGGTGGGGCCAGGTGAGCTGCACGGCCCATTGCGGGGCCCATTCGGGGGGTAGGCGATAGGCCTGGGTCATGTCCGTCTCCGCTAGGATTCCTTATTTTTCCATCATACGGCCAAGCGCCCTTTTCGTCAGCCGCTGGTAGCGCTTACACTGCATCACCATGAACGCATCCTCCGAACGTGTCGATCACCTCCTTTCCCGTCTGGGCTACTGCAGCCGTTCCGAAGTCCGTGATCTGTTGCGCGCCGGCCGGGTGGCCGTTGACGGCGTCCCCCTGTCCCGGCCCCAGAGCAAGGTTCCACCGTCCCTGGTCACCCTGGATGGGGCGCCCCTGGACCACCCGGACCCCCTCTACATCCTTTATCACAAGCCCCTGGGCAAGGTCTGCGCCCATGACGATGCCCGCGGCATCTATGCCGATTTCCCCGCGCGATGGCGCTTGCGGCGGCCCGCCTTCGCCAGTGTCGGACGGCTCGATAAGGAAACGAGCGGACTTTTGCTGCTTACCGATGACGGCGACTGGTTGCACCGTCTCATCGCCCCCCGCTTTGCCGTGCCGCGTCGATACCGGGTGCAACTGCAATCGCCCCTGCAGGGGCATGAGGCGGAGCAACTGGCGAGCGGGACCTTGTTGCTGGAGGGCGAGGACTCCCCCTGCCGCCCCGCCGAATTGGCGGTGCTGGGCGAGCACGAAGTATTGCTCACCCTCCGCGAGGGCCGTTACCATGAGGTGCGCCGCATCTTTACCGCCCTGGGCAATGCGGTCGTGGCCCTGCACCGTGAGGCCTACGCCGATCTCACCCTGGCGGGCCTGGAACCGGGCGCGTGGCGGGAACTGACCCCTGCAGAAAGGCCATAGGAGTGACCATGATCTGGATGCCCCATGTCACCGTAGCCGCCGTGGTGGAGGAGGATAATCGTTTCCTCCTGGTGGAAGAGGAGGTCGAAGGCAGGCGCTGCTTCAACCAGCCCGCCGGCCATTGGGATCCGGGGGAGGGGCTGGTGGATGCGGTGGTGCGGGAAACCCTGGAAGAGACGGGTTACCCTTTCGTGCCGGAAAGCCTGATTGGCATCTATCACTGGGAACATCCTCATAAGGATCTGACCTATCTGCGTTTCGCCTTTGCCGGTCGGGTGGGGGCGCGCGACCTGGGGCGGCCTCTGGATACGGGGATCATTGGTCCGCAATGGCTCTCCCTGCCGCAAATACAGGCCCAGCCGGGGCAGATGCGTAGTGCCCTGGTGCTGCGCTGCGTGGAGGATTATCTTGCGGGACAACGCTATCCCCTGAGTACCCTGCAGCGGCTGTAGAGCCAAAAACGGCGGTTGGCACGGGTGTTTCATGCTCCGGCGGTCCGCGCCAAACCACCCGTGCCAACCGCCGAATGTGGGATAAAGCGCAATGACCTTCCTGCCGCCGCCGCGCAACTGACGGCGGGCCCCCAACATGCTATCTTGGTGCCAATGACATCGGCAGAGACGATGATGGGCCATGATAGACGCAGACGGCTACCGCCCCAACGTGGGCATGATTATCTGTAATCACGAAAACCAGGTCTTGTGGGCCAGGCGGGTGGGCGAGAACGCCTGGCAGTTTCCCCAAGGCGGCATACAGCGCTCGGAAACACCGGAGCAGGCCATGTTGCGGGAGTTGGAGGAAGAGGTGGGCACCGCCAAAGTAGGCATCATTGGTCGTACCCGCGGCTGGTTGCGTTACGACGTGCCCCGTTCTCCCCAGCGCGCCCGCCGCCGCTATCGGGGCCAGAAGCAGATCTGGTTTCTGCTGCGCTTCGAGGGCGAGGAAGGGGAGATCAACCTGCAGACCAGCCAGCCGGAGTTTGAGGAATGGCGCTGGGTGGACTACTGGGCGCCGGTGAATGAGATCATCGCGTTCAAGCGCCGTGTCTATTGGCAGGCTTTGCGTGAGTTGGCACCCCTCATTGGTGCCGGACCACCGCCTACGGAGCCGCGGGGCTTGCCGCGGCCGGTCATGATGACGCCGGAGCGTCGCTAGGCCCGATGCCGGGCGCCGCGAGCGGCAATGCCTAGGAGCAGGGCGTTGCCGGCAAAAACCAGCACACTCCAGTGGGTGATGGGGAGGCCCAGCCAACGCTTGCCACCGGCCGTCACGCAGGAGCCCTGACCACTGAGGCTGGCGGCAAAATCGGACCCCCAAGGTCCCCAGGCGGGGGACGTTTCCAGAAATCGCACGGCACTACAGCTTTCCACCTGCGGTGCCATGGCAACGAGATGCCATTGCCAGGCCCCGGCTGCGGCGCCGCCCAGGGCTGCCAGCGCGGCTATCCAGAGGAGCACGGGGCGCATCCTGTCGCCGCGCCAGAGGAGGACTCCGGCGGCGCCAGCGATCATCAACAGGTCGGCAAGACGCTGATCAATGCACAGGCTGCACGGTGCGATACCCTGGTCAAACTGTAGCCAGAGGACAATGCCCAGGGCGGCGCTTCCGCTGAGCACGGCAAAGGCGGCGATGCCATCAATCCCGTATTTCCGCATGTCCTGCTTCCTCGCGCTCCCTGGGGGCTCAGGGCGTCTGCAGTAGCGCCGGCCAGTCGCCCTTGCGCGGCAGCCCTGCGACGAATCCCATCTGTCCGTTCCTGTCGCGGTAGATCAGGAACGGCACCGCATTGCTGCCGGCCATCTCCAGAAGGTTTTCATTATAGCGAAGTTCCCGTTGCGCCAAGGCATCGGGCGCAACGGCGGCGATCCCCCCGCTGGGTTCGCCCCCGCTAGTGCCGAAATGGGTTTCATTCTCCTGGAGGGCCTGGCGCGGGTCCTTCGCCTGGAGGATGGCCGCCGCCTTGCCGACGCTGCTGGGGAAAAGGATGGCCACGGGGATGAAGCGTACCCGCAACTGGCCAGCGGCGATGGGCTTTTGCAACTCCCCGTAGAGCACATGGCAATAGGGGCAATCGGGGTCAAAAAAGGCATAGACCACAGGGCCTTTCTGCCCTTCCTGGATGTAATGGGCATGATCCAGGGCCTGCCAGAAGCTGGGGGTATGTTCCGCCAGGGCCGGGGCAGCGAGGCTGCCCAGGAAGAAGAACAGCAGGATGCGTAAAAGGCTCATGGTTTCTCCGTAAGGGCACGGTCAAGGCGCAGCAGGGCGATCCTTTTGCGGCTATAGAGTTCATAGCCGGCGTAGAGTTCCTGGCTATGGATGGTTTTGGGCAATGCTTTCCGGACGGTGGCGATATCCGCCTCGGGCAGCGCGAGAAAGGCAGTTCCCTGCCCGTCCGCCACGATTTGCGCCAGTTGGCTCAGGCGGTCCGGTTCATGCACGGGCATGGCGCCCCGGCCGGCATAAAAGAGAAAGCTCGGTTGAAACCAGTGCCAGGTGGCAATGGCATAGGGTTGCGTCCCTTCCATGGTGCGGATCATCCGGCCCATGGTCACCGAAGGTTTCAGGGCGTCCAGGGCCGGCATGGCGAGCAGGACGAGGACGCCCATGAGGACTACGGCGCCGATGCCCAGGCTGCCGACGGCCGCCATGAGCCGTCCGCGCCAGGCAAAAAAGAGGGCTGCCAAGGCCGCCAGGATGTAGGGGAGGCCCAGATAGGCGACATCGCCCAGGGGCGGAATCTCCCTGGGTACCAGCCACCAGCCCAGGGCGGCCAGCATCAGGCCCATGCCCAGCAGCACGCCCAGGGACAGCAGGACACCCCAGCGGCGCAAGGGAATGATCCCGTCTAGGGCTAGGTTCAGGCGCTGTGCCAAGAGCAGAAAGAGGGGCGGATAGGCCTCCCATACATAGTTGGGTAGCTTGGTGGCCGCCAGGCTGAAAAAGACTACCCAGGTGATGGCCCAGAGCAGCATGAAGGCATCCTCGGGCGCCTGGGTGAAGAGGGCCTTGCGCCGCTGCCAGAGCTCCGCAACGGTCTGGGGCAGGAAAATGGACCAGGGCAGCAGGGCCAGGGGAATGGTGAGGAAGTAGTAGTAAATGGGTCCGCGGTGCCCCTCCATGCTGGCGGTATAGCGACCGATGTTTTGCTGGTCGATGAAGAGGCGATCCCAAAGCCAGTGGGTTTCGACCCCAACGGCCAGGTACCAGGGCAGGGCGATCAACAAGAATAGCGGCACACCCAGGGCGATCTGCCCTTGCCGCCAGAGGTGGGGCAGGTCGCGGCGGCCGAGGAGAAACAGGACGATGATCAGCCCGGGCAGGAGGAAGCCGATGGGCCCCTTGGCTAGGGTGGCCAGGGCCATGGCCGTATAGCTGATGAGATAATCGCGCCGCCGTTCCCCGGCCAGGAGGTAGCCGCGCAGGTAAGAGATCAGGCTGATGGTAACGAAGAAGATCAGCAGGGGATCGGGAACGGCGGCGCGGAAGATGATCTGGCTGTGCAGGGCGGTGGCGGTCAGCAGGCCCGTCAACAGGGCGGTGCGTTCCCCATAAAGGCGACGCAGGGCGAGGGCGAGATAGAAGACCAGCAGCGCCCCCAGGGCCACGGAGCCGATGCGCAGCCCCCAGCCATTCATGCCGAGGAGACGCACCCCGGCCCCCATGAGCCAGTAGTTGAGGATGGGCTTGTCCGGGCGCAGGGCCTCGTTGAAGGTGGGGACCATGAGGTTGTGGTGGGCCAGCATTTCTTTCAGGGCCTGGGCGTTGTTGGGTTCGTCGATATCCCAGAGGCTGGCGTCCCCGGTGTGGAAGGCCAGCAGCCAAAAAGCGAAAAGAAAGAGGAGCAGGGCTTGCAGCAGGAAGGCTCGGGATGGGGCGCTGGCGGGTTTATGCATCCCGGGCGCCGCCCTTGAGGATGCGGGCCTTGTCCCGCTGCCACTCCCGTTCCTTGAGGGTGGCGCGCTTGTCATGCTCCTGCTTGCCCTTGACCAGGGCGATCTCCACCTTGGCCCGCCCCTGTTTCCAGTACATGGCCAGCGGCACGACGGTGAAGCCCTTGCGCTCCACACTGCCGATGAGGCGGTTGATCTCTTCCTTGTGCATCAGGAGCTTGCGCGTGCGCGTCGGATCGGGGTTGATGTGGGTGCTGGCGGTGGGCAGGGGGCTGATATGGGCGCCCAGCAACCACAGTTCGCCGCCCTTGACGAGCACGTAGCTGTCCTTGAGATTCAGTCGCCCGGCGCGCAAGGACTTGACCTCCCAGCCCTGCAAGACCATCCCGGCCTCGAAGCGCTCCTCGATGAAATATTCGTGTTTCGCCTCGCGATTCAGGGCGATGGTGCTGCTCATGGTGCCACTCCCGACAAATTCAAAGCGCATTGTAAAGCAAAAGGGCCGCAGGGATAACGCCTGTTGACCAGATGCCCGCCGCGCTCGGCAAGGCCCGCAACGGGCGAGCGCGGCGGGGACCCTGGGCCTGGCGGCTGGTTTTCTGCCGTCGGGCTCGGCATCATGGCCATCAGCATGCAGGAAACCCGGTGGGTTGCCAAAGGGGGAAAGCCCCTTTACTTTGCAGAGGTCCCCATCCGGCCAGGGAGAAAGGTATTGTTGCAGCAAACGCGGCGTACACCATGGGCAGCCATTGACGCAGGCATCCTCCTGACGGAGATGGCGGATATTGCCCGGTGGCTCATGGATCAGTTCCGTGGAGCGCAAACGGAGATCCTCCTCGAAAATTATATCTTCGAAGGAGGGGTCTGGCCGGGTCAGGTCCTTGACATCCTGGAGGCCAAGGCCCGCGCCGGAGTGCGCGTCCACATCACCCTGGATGCCATCGGCAGCCGCGGTTTTCCGTCGGCCTGGGTATCCCGGTTACGGGCTGCGGGGGCCTATGTCCACTGGTATCACCGGCTGCGTTTCATCGGGTTGGATCATCGTCTGCGTCGTACCCACCGGCGCATCGTCGTGGTGGATGGCCAATGGGCTGCCGTCGGCGGCTTCGCCTTTGCCGATGCCTGGCTGGGGGCGGGGGAAGGCAGCCCGCCCTATCGTGATGCCCTCTTTGCCTGTCGTGGGCCCATCGCCCAGCACTTGCGCCTGGCCTTCGCCCGCCATCACCCCGACTTCCCGGCGTTGCCGCTGCCATTGCCGGACTCCGGGGCAATAGAGGCGGGGGCGGCCTGCTGGGGCAAGGGCCGCCTGCTGGAGGGCCTGCCGCCCCGGCGTCGCGGCATGCGCCGGCGTTTCCTGGCCGTCCTGCGCACTGCCCGCCGGGAATTGTGGATCGCTACCCCCTACTTCAATCCCGACCCCGTAGTCCGTCGCGCCCTGCAGCAGGCCGCCCGGCGAGGGGTGGACGTGCGCTTGCTGCTGGCAGGCCGGATCACCGATCATCCACTTTTGCGTTTCGGCATACAGGCGTATTATCAGCCGCTGATGCAGGCGGGCGTGCGTATTTATGAATATCAGGGTGCGTTCCTGCATGGCAAATATGCCTTGGCCGATGGTTATTGGGTGACTCTCGGGTCGGCCAATCTCGATTTTTTGAGCTTATGGTTTAATCGCGAGCTCAACATAGAATTACGTAGCCCCTTGGCGGTCCTACTGTTACGCAGCATCTTCGTGCGCGAGTTCGCCCATGCGCAGGAGCTTGCCATGGGCGGCTGGCAGCGACGGCCGCGCTGGCGGCGCACACTGGAATGGCTTTTGGCCGTGCTCGACCGCTGGGCGCAGGCGCGCGCCCTCGGCCGACGCAAATATTGAGAGGTTTTCATGCATCATATTCGCAAGACGGCTGTTCTGCCTTACAGTGCAGAGCAGATTTTTGCCCTGGTGGAGGACATTCCCGCCTATCCGCAGTTTTTGCCCTGGTGCGGCCGGAGCCGGGTCATCGAGGATCATGGGGATGAGGTGTTGGCCGAAATTACCATTTCCCATGGGGCCTTTGGCAAATCCTTTACGACCCGCAATCGTTACCAGCGACCCAAACTGGCGGAACTGCGTCTGATCAATGGTCCCTTTCGTTTTCTGGAAGGATTATGGCAGTTGGAGGCCGTCGCCGGCGGCACGCGCGTCACCCTGGACCTGCGTTTCGAGTTCAGCTCGCGCCTTATCGGCGCCTTTTTGGATCCCATCTTCAAGCAGGCTGCCGAAACCATGGTGCAGAGCTTCGCCAGCCGCGCCCGGGCCGTCTACGGCGCTCCCCCAAGCGCCAGTCTTTCCGCCCGGTCCTGACGTGCGCCCCGGCCCGCCGGGGCATTATCCTGCCAATGCCGTGCTCTCGGGCAGGTCGTGGCCATGGGCCGCTCCTGCGGATCGGGGGCGCGCTTCATGATGACGAGGCGCGGCGGATACCTGGCCGTTAGGCGTTCTGTGTGTTGTGCCGGAGGTCAGGATGCAGCCGTTGCCGTGGCCGCTGCCGCCTTCACGTCGCCCTGGACGTTCAGCAATTTGCCGTCCTTGTCAAAGAGGACGTAGATTTTGCGCACTTCGAGGGTGCCGTAGGCCGGCTTTAAGCTGTACACATAGACCCACTGATCAGGGTGCCAGGGATCCTGCAGGAGGGGCGAACCCAAGATGGTGCGCACCTGCAACTGATCCATGCCGGGATGTAATTCGGCCAGTTCCTTGGCGGTAACGATATTGCCCTGCTGGACGTTCACGCGATAGATATTGCAGCCGGTGAGCAACAGGCCGAAAAGGGGTATCAGGAGGAAAGGGCGGAGGCTTCTCATAGTCCTTGTCTTGGGCGATCGGTGCATCTATCCTAAACCATTCTTGGATGCCATTTCTACGAGCGAATGAATAGCGACGAACTCAAGCGTGCCGGCCTCAAGGCCACTCTGCCGCGTCTCAAGATCCTGCGGATCTTCGAGGAGGGCGCAACCCGCCATCTAACGGCCGAGGATATCTATCGGCAGCTACTGGATGCCGGCGAGGAAGTGGGGCTGGCCACGGTCTACCGCGTGCTGACCCAGTTCGAGTCGGCGGGTCTGGTGCGCCGCCATCATTTTGAAGGCGACAAGGCGATCTTCGAGCTCAATGAAAGCGGGCACCATGATCACATGGTCTGCACCGCCTGCGGCAAAGTGCTGGAATTTTTTGACGAGCGTCTGGAAGCACGGCAGCGCGAACTCGCTGAGGAAGAGGGATTTTTTATTACCGATCATAGTCTCTATCTCTACGGAACCTGTCTGGGGATGCAGGAACGGGGGGTCTGCTCGCTCAAGTCCGGTGATGATGCCGACCACTGATATCTCCGCCATTCACCGGCCACTGGCCGCGTCACCTGCATCTTCATGCCCAAAGATGTTACATTGCGAAGCAAGCAGAAAAAACGGCAGCTACCCGGCAAGCTATTGCCATATTACCAGGAGAAACCCCCATGGACGCGAAACTCGTAGAGGCCTTTCATCATACCCTGGAAGACCGGCGCCGGGACTTGCTTGTCGGCGTGCGGGCGCATCTGCTCAATGGCGAGTTGGCGGCGGAGGAGCGGGAGCGCCTGGAGGTGCGGGATATCGGTGATGACTCGGTGCTGGATCTCGTCGAGAGCCTGGTGCTGGCGCGGGATTTGCGGGAGGCCCAGGCGCTGCGGGCGGTGAACCTCGCCCTGGAGCGCATCCATGCCGGCACTTACGGGATCTGCGTGGACTGCGGGGAGGAGATTCCGGTGGCGCGTTTGCAGGTGGAACCCGAAGCGGAGCGCTGCGTAGCATGCCAGCAGCGCTGGGAAGCGCTGCAGGAGCAGACGGAGGCGAGCCTCTAAGCCCCCTCTCCGGGGATCTCCGTTTCGCTGAGGACGAGGTTGTCGCGGTGGATGAGTTCCGGATCCTCCAGCTCACCAAACTCCTCGGCGATCACCTTGCTGCTTTTCCCGATGCGTTGCCGGACCATCTGCGCGTCGAGATTGACCAGGCCCCGGGCCACTTCCCGCCCCTCCGGATCCAGGCAGACGACCAGATCGCCGCGCCGGAATCTTCCCTCCGCGGCGGTGACACCGACGGGCAGCAGGCTGCCGCCCTTTTTCCTCAACACTTGGGCAGCGCCAGCGTCGAGGTGCAGGGTGCCGGCCGCCCGGAGTTGCCCCGCCAGCCAGCGCTTGCGGGCGGCGAGGCGGGCCAGGCGGGGGTGGAAGTAGGTGCCCAGGGCTTCTCCCTGGTGCAGGCGAAGAAGCAGGTCTGGCTCGTGACCGCTGGCGACGATGGTGGCGGTTCCCGAGCGGGCGGCCCGGGCGGCGGCCCGCACCTTGGTGATCATGCCGCCGCTGCCCACATGGCTGCCCACGCCCCCCGCCATGCGCTCCAGGGCGGGATCGCCGGCGGTCACTTCGCTGAGCAGGCGGGCATCGGGATGCTGCCGGGGGTCGGCGTCATAGAGACCGGTTTGATCGGTGAGAATGACCAGGAGATCGGCTTCCAGCAGGTTGCTTACCAAGGCCGCCAGGGTGTCATTATCGCCAAAACGGATTTCTTCGCTGGCCACGGCGTCATTTTCATTGATGATGGGGATTACCCCCATTCCCAGGAGGGTGCGCAAGGTGGCGCTGGCATTGAGATAGCGGCGCCGATCGCGGAGATCCTCATGGGTGAGAAGTACCTGACCACCGTGAACTCCCCCTTCCCGCAACCATTCTTCATAGACCTGGATCAGGGCTGCCTGGCCGACGCTGGCCGCTGCCTGCAGTTGATTGAGGGCTGTGGGCCGTGACTTCCAGCCCAGGCGCTCCATGCCGGCGGCTACGGCTCCCGAAGAGACGAGAACGATTTCGACGCCTTTCTGCCGCAAGGCGAGGCACTGCCGTACCCAGGCATGGATGGCGCCATGGTCCAGACCCTGGCCGCCATTGGTGAGCAGGCTGCTGCCAATCTTGACCACCCAGCGCCGCGCTTGCGGCATGGCAGCGCGATTCACCACTCTTCCTCCTCTTCCTCCTCCCCAATGCTCAGGGCCGGCTCGTCGTCCTCGTCCCATAGACCAATGGCCTCGGGTGGGGGGGGCGGCGGGAGTTCGGCCAAGGCCAGCCAGACCTTGCGCATGAGTTCCTGGCAGCCGGCGCCGCTGGCGGCGGAAATGAGGAAGGCCGGATCCTGCCAGTCCAGATCCCGACGCAGGGCCTGGAAGTGAGACTGGGCCGCCTCGGGGGTGAAGAGATCGGCCTTGTTGGCCACCAGCCAGCGCGGCTGCGCGGCCAGGGTTGGGCTGTAGGCGGCCAGTTCGTCCTCCAGCGCCCGCACCTGCTCGGCGGGATCGCTGCCGTCGAGCGGAGACAGATCCACCAGGTGCAGCAGGAGCCGGGTGCGGGAGAGGTGTTTGAGGAAGCGCGTACCCAGTCCTGCACCCTCGGCTGCACCGGGAATGAGGCCGGGGATGTCGGCCAAAACGAAGGATTCGTGCTCGGCAATGCGCACGACGCCCAAGTTGGGATACAGGGTGGTGAAAGGATAGTCGGCCACTTTGGGGCGGGCGGCGCTGACGGCGCGGATCAGGGTACTCTTGCCGGCGTTGGGCATGCCGAGCAGGCCCACATCGGCGAGGAGGCGCAATTCCAGGCGCAACTGGCGTTCCTCGCCGCTGCCGCCCAATTCATGCTGACGCGGTGCCCGGTTGGTGCTGGATTTGTACCACATATTACCGTGGCCGCCGCGGCCGCCCTTGGCCACCAGCAGGGTATCGCCGTCGTGGCGCAGGTCACCCAGGAGTTCGTGGGTATCGTCGTCGTAGACCAGGGTGCCGATGGGGACGGTGATGCTCAGATCGCGCCCGCCCCGCCCCGTCATCTGCCGGCCGGCCCCCCCATGTCCATTTTCTGCCCGAAAGCGGCGCTGGTAACGGAAGTCGATGAGGGTGTTGAGGCTGCCCTGGGCGACCAGGGTGACGTTGCCGCCCCGCCCGCCATCGCCCCCGTCGGGTCCGCCGAAGGGGATGAATTTCTCGCGGCGGAAGCTGACGGAGCCATGGCCGCCGTTGCCGGAGCCGACGGTGATGCGCACTTCATCAATGAATTTCATAGAAAAACCCCGCGCCGGACAGTCCGGCGCGGGGCGCTCCGACGCTGGCTGGTCAAGCCGGCGAAACGACGCTGACGGTACGCACCTGGCGCGGGCCCTTGCGCTCGAATTTCACGACACCCTCGGCTGTGGCGAAGAGGGTGTGATCCTTACCTATGCCGACGTTGACGCCGGGATAAAACTGCGTGCCCCGCTGCCGTATGAGGATGTTGCCGCTGATGACCTGCTGTCCGGCGTAGCGCTTTACGCCCAGACGCTTGGACTGGGAATCGCGGCCGTTACGGGATGAACCGCCCGCCTTTTTGTGTGCCATGACGTTGCTCCTTAGGCCTCAATGCCGGTGATGCGAATTTCGGTGAAATATTGACGATGGCCCTGCTGCTTGCGGTAGTGCTTGCGCCGGCGCATCTTGAAGATCTGCACCTTTGCCGCGCGGCCCTGGGCGAGCACGGTGCCCTTGACGATGGCGCCATCGACATGGGGCGTACCGATCTTGACATCGGCGCCGCTGCCCACCATCAGCACGCGGTTGATGGCCAGTTCGCTGCCTTCTTCCAACTCCATCTTTTCGAGCCGGAGCTTGTCGCCCACTGCCACCCGATATTGTTTGCCGCCGTTTTCGATGACCGCGTACATCACAAACCTCCAAAATAAGGCTTTGCCGGAAGCTTCCGGAAAAGGGTAGTAAGATACCGGTAGGAGCGGTCACTGGTCAAGTGGCCTTGCCGCCGCCCCCCGAAAACGCCTTGACAAGGCTGCCCTGCGATGCCGACAATCCTTTGCGCGTGCGCTTTCCGCCAGCAAATGGGATCATTTTTGGAGCAAAAAGTGGCGATGGATTTGGAAGATGTCAACCGCTTGGTGCGGTCCGATATGGTGGCGGTGAACATCGTGATCCAGGAGCAGCTCCAATCGGCTGTGCCGACCATCCCGGCCATGGGGGCCTATATTATCGGTGCGGGCGGCAAGCGGTTACGGCCCATCGTGCTGCTCTTGAGCAGCCGCATGGGGGGAGAGCATGGTACGCGCCCCATTCCCCTGGCGGCGGTGGTCGAGTTCATCCATACCGCAACCCTGCTCCATGACGATGTGGTGGACGGCTCGGAACTACGGCGCAGCAATGCGACGGCCAACCAGCTTTGGGGAAACGCCGCCGCGGTGCTGGTGGGGGATTTCCTCTATGCGCGCGCCTTTGAGATGATGGTGAAGGATGGGGACATCCGGGTGATGTCCACCCTCGCCGAGGCCACTAGTGTCATTGCCCAGGGCGAAGTGGCGCAATTGGAAAACGCCAACGACGCCGACCTCCAGTCCGATGCCTACTACGCGGTGATCGAGGCCAAGACGGCCAAGCTCTTCGAGGCCGCGGCACGTCTGGGCGCCATCCTCAATCATGCCGATCCCGAGCGGGAGGCGGCCCTGGCCCGTTATGGATCCTTGCTGGGTACGGCCTTCCAGTTGGTGGATGACGCTCTGGATTATTCGGTATCGGCGGGACAGATGGGGAAGAATCGGGGTGACGACCTGGTCGATGGCAAGGCGACGCTGCCCTTCATCCACGCCATGCAGGAAGGCTCGGAGACGGAGCGGGGGGCGCTGCGGGACGCCCTGAGCAGCGGGGATCGCGCCGGGCTGGAGCGGGTCCTGGAAATCATTGCCAGAACCCGGGCGATTGATTACACTCTGGAGATCGCGGCGGCTAAGGCGAAGCAAGCTCAGGCATGCTTGGCTGGCTTCCCCGACGGCCCGGAACGTCGGGCCTTGTCGTTTCTTGCGGATTTTGCCGTACGTCGTGAATTTTAGTGGGAAAACGCGCGGGGCGTGGCTCAGCCTGGTAGAGCGCCGCCTTCGGGAGGCGGATGTCGGAGGTTCGAATCCTCTCGCCCCGACCAAAACATCAAAACGTCCGGTTATCCGGGCGTTTTTTTATGGGCAAAAATCGGGGGAGGACAGCAGGGAATGGGCATCGCTCCTGCCCTTTTGCCAAGGGCCGTTGCCCAAGGTGCCCTGGGGCGGCAAGACCACCCATTTTGTTCTATAACCCATTTTGATGAGGCAGGGGTAGGGGGAGGTGACCGTGTTGCGTTATTGCTTTGGATGCCTTGGGGTGGCGTTGCTTTTGCTGCTGACGGCCTGTGCCCAACAGGTTCCCCTGGCGCCCATGGTGGCCGCCGCTCCACCACGGCCGGTGGTGACCCGGAATCCGGCCATTGCCTTGCACGCGGCGGAAGCGTTGCAGAACCGTTGGCAGGCCAGTCTGGGCCAGGGCGGGCAATATTCCGGCAATTGCGTGCGGCTGGGGTTGCAGCAAAGCCCCATGGCGGGCGCCTGCTGGAGCAATCTGGCCAAAAGCTATGGAGAATCCGCCCGCGACTTTGCGGCGCCCGGGCCCCGTTTCCCGCCGGCCGTTGCCGAGGATATGGCCAAGGGGCGGGCCGCCGCCGCGCGTTTTTTTGCGCTGGCCCAAGACTGGGCCAGCGCCTGTGCCGCCATGCCGGCGGGTCACTTGCAAGAGTGTGACCGTCCGCAACTCTTTGCGCTGATGCAAAGGGAAAAGATCGAGGCCAACACCGCCTTTCGTGCCGGAGTCCAGCGCTTGCGCGGGCATCCCCTGGCGGCCGGGGACCAGTGAACGGGCATTCCGGGCGCTGTCCGCTGGCGGAGCCCCGCGGCTGGCGCCGGCCCGAGGGGGTTGCCCACGCATGCTGAAATGGCTATTCCTGGTGGCGTTGCTCGCCGTGCTGTTTTATCTTTGGCGGCACCGGGTGCCCCATGGCCGGGGCACGCCATCCGTCGCCTTGGTGCGTTGCGCGCGCTGCGGCGTGTGGCTGCCCCATTCCGCGGCGACCCATCGGCAGGATGGTACGCATCTTTGCCCGTATCATTCCAAGGAGGATTCGTGACGGTTTCTGCCCCAAGGTTGCGCCCGGCGCTCTATGCGCTTTTTCCTTTTTTGGCCTACTTGCTGGCGTGGTATTACAACGGACAATTGATCCCGCTCCTGGCGGGCAGCATGATTCTCCTGATGCTGTGGGGTGCCTGGGTGTGGTGGCCGCGCCTGCGGGAGGGGTTGCCCTGGCCGCGAGGTTTCCTGCCCGTCTTCATGTTGGCCTGGCTGATCTGGTTTGGGGCGACGCTGTTCTGGAGCGGGGTGCCTTATACCAGTTGGTTCTATTTCTGGGTGCTGGGCTCCCTGCCCCTGGCCTTTCTGGTCTGGATCGCCCTGCCTGCCGATGTGGCGGAAGGGGCGTGGCGCTGCTTGTGGCTCGGTGCGGTTGTGAGCGCGGTGGCGCTCAGCCTCTATGCCCTCTGGCAATACGATCACTGGATGGGGCGGGGGGTTGGACTGACCGGACTGCGGCCGCTGGGTCCGCTGCTGGATACCAACAGCTTTGCGGCCTGGTTGAATCTGCTCTTTTTCCCGCTGCTGGCGGCTTATTTCAGCAGCGATGCCCAGCGCCGGGAGCGCTTTCTTTCTACGCGGGTGCATTGGGTCAGCCTGGGTTATCTCATCACTATGACCTTGCTCCTGCTGGCCTTTTTTTCCACCAACAGCCGGGGCGGTTTCCTCGCCTGGCTGTGCACCATGCCCATTGCCCTGTGGGGGCTGCGCCGCCAGCCCGGGGCGCGGGGCCGCAGCTTCCTGGTGCTGGGTCTGGCGGCCATCGCCTTTCTCCTTTTCGGTTATGTGCAGGGCTATGACCTGCTGGGTCATCTGGCCCCAGGTTTCATTACCCATAACATCAGCACCGTTTCCCGCGGCCTCATGTGGCTGGCGACCTGGCATATCTTTTTGAGCCATCCTTGGCTGGGTACGGGCCTGGGGAGTTATTTCCTCTATTATCCGGCCTATCGCCTGCCGGGAGAGCTGGCTTCGGCGGGAACCTACGCCCATAACGATTACATCGAGTACCTGGCCGAAGGCGGGTTGATCAACCTCGGCTTTCTCCTGACCTTTGCGGGAGTCCTGATTTTTGCCCTCTATCGCCTGCTGGTGCAGGGCGGGAAGGCCTTGGGACTGGCGGACGATAAACGTTTGCAGGCGCTGGGACTGGTCCTGGGGGTGTTCGCCATCACCGGCCATGCCTTGGGCAATTTCATTTTCTACAACTTGCCCTTGAGTCTCCTGGGCGGGCTTTTCCTGGCCCGCGCCTGGCAGATTTTCGGGGCGCGCGGCTGGACGGCACCGCTGCTGCCACGTATGGGGATCAATCATCCCTTTATTGTGCAAACGGTGTTGGCCATTGCCCTGGTGGCGGGATCCTGGAACCTGGTCTGCGACGGGCTCAGTTTTTCCTTGCTGAGTGATAACGCCTGGTTGAACCGCTGGATGCCCAATGCGGGCCAGCGGGCGGTATTCCTGCTGCGCGCGGCAGACTGGCTGGCCCTGGCCCGCCCCCTGGCTACGCAACCCCATGTCTATCTGGCCAATACCTATTTGAGCCTGGCGACGAATGACCGTGTGCTTGACGAGAAAAAACGCCGGGAATTGCTGCGGAGCGCGTTGCATGAATACCAGGAGAGTCTGGTGGGAATTCCACGTCAGGGTGGGGTGTGGAACTCCATCGGCACACTCTATCTCAGCGAAGGTAAACTGCTGGGTTTGAGTACGGATGCGGCGCGGCGCGCCGCCCTGCTGGCCTGGCGCAAGGGCTTGGCCGTCGATCCCGAGAGTGTTGCTCTGCGCACGCAGATCGCCGAGTTGGCCTATCTCCTGCCCGGCCATATCCAGGAGGGCCTGGCCTTTCTGCGCGCGGGTCTGCACCGCCCCCTTTTCCCGGATTCCCGCAGCGCCCTGCAGATGAACATTGCCATGACCCAGTGGCGCGCCCATGACGCGGCAGGTGCGCGGCAAACGCTGGTCCGCTTGCTGCAGGAGAACCCCGCCTACACGCCGGCCGTGGGGCTTTTGCAGTCGATGCTGCATCCTCTCCCTGCTCAGCCAAAGGAGCCCTGACGATGGAAATACCCGCCAGCATCTTTCGTGAATATGACATCCGCGGCGTAGTGGGACGTGATCTCACCCCTGCGCGTGTGGAAGCCATCGGCCGCGCCATCGGCAGCGAGGCAAGGGCCCAGGGGCTGTCGCGTCTGGCGGTGGCCAGGGACGGCCGGCTGTCGGGACCGGAGTTGGTGCAGGCCCTGCGCAACGGTTTGCGGGCGACGGGCTGTGCGGTGCTGGATGTGGGCATGGTGCCGACGCCGACCCTGTATTTTGCCATCCACCACCTCCACGCCGACGGCGGGGTCATGCTGACGGGCAGCCACAATCCGCCCAATTATAACGGTTTCAAGATGGTCCTGGGGGGCAGGACCCTGTATGGGGCGGCGATCCAGCAGATCCAAGCGCGCATTCGCGCGGATGACTTTTGGGCCGGGCCGGTGGGGGATGTCGAAAACGAGGAGATCCTCCCCGCCTATGTGCAGCGCATCGTCGGCGATGTGCATCTTGCGCGCCGGCTGCGCATCGGCATGGACTGCGGCAGCGGCGTAACCGGTGTGGTGGCTCCGGAATTGTTCCGGGCCCTGGGTTGTGAGGTGCATGGACTCTTTACGGAGGTGGATGGCCATTTTCCCCATCATCATCCCGATCCCAGCGAGGAGAAAAATCTCCAGGATCTCATCCACCTCGTGGAAGAGCAGGGATTGGATCTGGGGCTGGCCTTCGATGGCGACGGAGATCGCCTGGGGGTGGTGGCGCCGGGCGGGGAGATCATCTGGGCCGACCGGCAGATGATCCTCTTTGCGCAGGATGTCCTGTCACGGGTGCCTGGGGCGCCCATCATCTTTGACGTGAAATGTTCCCATTTCCTGCCCGAGGCCATCCGCGCGGCGGGCGGTGTGCCGCTCATGTGGAAGACGGGGCATTCCCTGATCAAGGCGAAGATGGCGGAGCTGGCGGCGCCGCTGGCGGGCGAGATGAGCGGCCATATCTTCTTCCAGGAACGCTGGTATGGCTTTGATGACGGGCTTTATGCCGGCGCCCGCCTGTTGGAGATCCTCAGTAAGCGGACAGAGGCCCCCGGCGCCGTGTTACGCGCCCTGCCCAAGGGCTTCAGCACCCCGGAGCTGCGGGTGGAGCTGGCGGAGGGGGAGCATTTTGCGCTCATGGCACGGATTCGTGCGGAGGCCGCCCAGCGTTTCCCCGATGCGACGCTCATCACCCTGGATGGAGTTCGCGTGGAACTGGCCGATGCCTGGGGGCTGGTGCGGGCGTCCAATACCCAGCCGGTATTGGTCCTGCGCTTCGAGGGCGACAGCGCCGCCGCCCTGGCGGCTGTTCAGGAGCGTTTCCGGGAGCTCCTGCAGGCGGTCAAGCCGGGGGTGATCCTGCCGTTTTGAAGGCGTGGCAGGACTGCCGCCCAGGAGAGAGGGATGGATGCGATGAACGTGACAAGGGCCGTGGATGGGGCGTTTTGCCAGGACCTTTGGCCCAGGGCCTTAGCTGTGGGACTCGGGAGAAAAAAACGCGCTATCAACCGCAGAATCTAGGATGAAAGGGGGCGAAATGCCGGTGCCAAGAGGTCCAAGGCCTTTTTCCAGGGCATTGCCCCATTGGCGGGCGGGCCTGATCTTGTCGCTTCTGCTCCTGGGCATGGGTGGCATTCTGCTGCGCGATGTGCAACTTCAGTGGTTCCAGACCCGGGCGCTGCGTGCCCAGGGGAGGATGCGCTATCTGCAGACTCGGCCTTTGCCCGCCGGGCGCGGGATGATTTACGCCCGCAATGGCGATCCGCTGGCGGTGAATGTGCCGGCGGTCACCCTCTGGGTGGACCCGCGGATATTCCGGCAGCATCAGTCCCAATGGGGGCGGGTGGCCCAGGTGATCGGCATGTCGCCGCTGGAGTTGAGTACGCGGGTTCGGCAGGGCGGGGCGGATTTTGCGTATCTGCGGCGGCAGGTATCGCCCTCCCTGGGCAAGGCGGTGCGCGCCTTGGGCATCCCCGGACTCTATGTCCAGGCCACCAGCCGGACCTATTATCCTCTGGGGGCGATGACCACGCCGCTGCTGGGCCTGGTGCACCTGGATCACCAGGGGGCCGCTGATCTGGAACTGGGCTACAATCAGTGGCTGGCGGGTAGGCAGGGGCGGGAGCGGGTGCTGGTGGATGGCCAGGGACAGGTCCTGAGCGTCCTGCAGGAGGCCCAACATCCTCAGCCGGGACATAATCTGCACCTTACCATCGACCCGCAAATCCAGTATTGGGCCTATATGACACTGCTTGCCGCGCAGCAGCATTTTGGTGCCAAGGTAGGCTCGGCCGTAGTGATGAATGTCCATACCGGGCAGATCCTGGCCATGGTCAGCGTGCCTTCCTGCAATCCCAATGGTCGCGGGAGTTGCAGCGATCCTCTGGATTATGCCAATAATGCGGTGCACCAGGCCTTTGAGCCGGGCTCGGTGATGAAGCCGTTCATGGTCGCGGCGGCGCTGACCACCCATAGCATTCAGCCTGACCAGAGTTTCAATGTCTCCCATTGTCTGCCGGTGGGCGGCTTCTGCATTCGCGATGACGTGGTCCACCACGAGCTGAATGTCGCCCATATTCTCAAGTATTCCAGCGACATTGGCGCTGCCAAGATCGCCCTGCGCACGCCGCGGGAGGCCATTTATGACATGTATCGGGCGGTCGGATTCGGGCAGGCGCCGGGGCTGGGTTTTGTCGGTGAAACGGGTGGTGTCTTGCCCGACTGGCATGGCTGGGGGCGGGCGCGCCATGCCACCATTGCCCTGGGCTATGGCGTGTCGGTGACAACCCTGCAATTGGCCGAGGGCTATGCCGCCATCGCCAACGGCGGCTACCATGTCCGGCCGACCCTCTTGCTGGGCCAGCCGGTACAGCGCCGGCGCATCATGCCGGCCGGGGTGGCCAACCGCTTGCGGCGCTGGCTGGAAGGGGTATGCGCACCCAATGGCACGGGCATCCTGGCGGCCATTCCCGGTTATCGCGTCGCAGGCAAGACGGGTACGGCCAACATGGCCAACGGCAAGGATGGTTTTTTGCACAACGAGACCAATGCCACCTTTGTGGGCTTTGCCCCCGGCTTTGCCCCGGATCTGGTGATGGCCGTATCGCTGCGCGCGAGCAAGCGCTATTGGAACTTTGGCGGGGTGGAGTCGGCGCCGGTCTTTCGCGTGACCATGCGTCACGCCCTGGAGGAAATGAATATTGCGCCGCGCTGGTGCGGCCATCGCGCCTGCGTTTCACAGGCGCGGAATATCACGGCCACGCAGGCGGAAATCTGGGCAGAAGGGGGTGGGCAATGACGGGCAGGGAGAAATGGGTGGTGGCCATTCTGGCGGCGGGGGTCTTTGCCATCCTCCTGGGCATTTTCATCATGGCGACGCGGACGCGCATCCCGGTCTCGCACATCTACGTCAATGCCCAGGGCGCGCACCTGCTGGCCCAGGCCGGAGAGGGCGCGACCGCGGCGGCGGACTGGCCCGGTGCCTTTCGCGCCAACCCGCAGGCTGCCGATGCGGCTTTCTGGCCTACGGCTACTCTGGACTTCGGTGGTGGTCACAGCGTCATCGTGCCGCGCCGGGATGTGCTGCTCTGGGTCTATCGTGGTTAGGCAGTCGTTCTGGCGTCAGGTGCTGGCAGGCCTGGGCTGGGTTCTGCTGATACTGCTGGCCGTGGGGCTGCTGCTGCTGGTGGATGCCCTGCTCCTCATTCCCGGTCTGCTGCTGGCCTATGGGGCAGTGGGTCTTTCCTGGCGCTGGCAGGGGGTCATTCCCGATCCCGTCCACATCCCCGGCCCCTGGCTGAGCATGGCGGTAGGCATCATCGCCACGGCCTTGCCGGCCGTGGCGGACGGCTTGCTGCTGCAGGTCTTCCTGGGGCAACGCCACCGCCCTTGATCATGGCTGCGGCCGTTGGCGGTGGGGTTTTAGGATTATCCCGTCGCGTCCAGGGCAGCCTTTTGTTCCAGGGCTTCCCAGCGCTCATAGGCCGTGGCCAGTTCCCGGGCGTCCGCGTCCGCCTCCGCCTGTAAGGACCTGGCCGCTGCCAGGTCCTGATACACGGTCGGATCGCTCAAGGACTCGGTAATGGCTGCCTGGCGCTGTTCCAAGGTCTCGATGCGGGCGGGTAGTTGGGCGAGTTCCTGGCTTTCCTTGTAGCTCAGACCCTTCTTTGCCGTGCGCCCCGCGCTGGAGCGAGACTTGCTCATCTTGCGCTCGGCCGCTCCCGCATCCGCCCGTTCCCTTTGCCAGCGCAGCCAGTCACTGTAACCACCGGCCATACTGGTGAGCTGTCCATCCTCGCCAAAGGCGATGACCTGGGTGACGACGTTGTCGAGGAAGTCGCGGTCGTGGGAGACCAGGAAGAGGGTGCCGGGGTAGTCCTGCAGACGTTCTTCGAGGATCTCCAGGGATTCCAGGTCCAGGTCGTTGGTGGGTTCGTCCAGGACCAGGATGTTGGCGGGCTTGGCGAAGAGGCGGGCCAGCAGTAGACGGGCGCGCTCGCCTCCGGAGAGGGCCTTGACCGGGCCGCGGGCGCGGGCGGGGGGGAAAAGGAAGTCCTGCAGGTAGCCGAGGATATGGCGGCGCTCGCCGCCGATGTCGATGAATTCGGCCCCATCGGCGATGACATCGGCGACTCGCGCTTCGGGGTCGAGGGCGGCGCGCATCTGGTCGAAATAGGCTACCTGCTGGCGGGTGCCCCGCTCCAGGGTGCCGCTGTCGGCTTGGAGATCGCCGAGGATCAGTCGCAGCAGCGTCGTCTTGCCGGCGCCGTTGGGTCCGACAATGCCGACGCGATCGCCGCGCTGAATGCGCGTGCTGAAGTCGCGGATGATGGGGCGCCCGCCGTAGCGGAAGGAGACATTCTCCAGATTGGCAATGAGTGCCCCGGAGCGGTCCCCACTTTCGATGCGCAAGGCCGGGCCGCCGCTTTGCTCGCGGCGGGCGTCCCGTTCGCCGCGCAGGCGTTCCAGGCGGCGCAAGCGGCCCTGATTGCGTCGGGCGCGGGCCTTGACGCCCTGCCGCGCCCAGGCCTCCTCCTCGGCCAGTTGCCCCTCCAGGCGGGCATCGGCGGCGGCCTCGGCGTCAAGGATCTCGGCCTTGCGCGCCTGGTAGCCGCTAAAGCTGCCGGGAAAGCTGCGCAGTCGGCCGCGGTCCAATTCGATGATGCGGGTGGCCAGGCGGTCGAGGAAACGGCGGTCATGGGTGATGAATACCAGACTGCGGCGGTCGCGCAGCAGGAGTTGCTCCAGTCCCTGGATGGCGGGCAGATCGAGGTGGTTGGTCGGCTCGTCGAGAAAGAGTAGTTCGGGTTCGGCGATGAGGGCGGCGGCAATGGCGACGCGCTTGCGCTGGCCACCGGAGAGGTCGCCGACCCGGCCGCTGGCGGGCAGGCCGAGGCTGTCGCGCAGGGCCTCGGCCTTGTAATCGATGCTCCAGGCGTCGTGGAAGTCGGCGAGTTCGTGGGCGGTGCCGGTGTCGGCGGCATTGGCGCGGTTCCAGGCGTCATGGCCGGCCTTGATGGCATCCAGGATCTCCTGCCGCGAATCCAGGACCGGTTCCTGCGCCAGATAGGCCCGGCGGATCCCGGGGGCAATCCACAGATTGCCGCTATCCAGCGGATAGAGGCCCGCGCAGACCTGCAGGAGGGTGGATTTGCCTTCGCCGTTGCGGCCGATGAGGCCAACCCGTTCCCCCGCCTCCAGGCTCAGGCTGGCATCGTCCAGCAGGACCCGGCCGCCCCATTCCAGGTGGCCGTTGTCCAGTTGCAGGATCGCCATATCAGGCCGTCCCGGCAGGCTGTGCCCACGCGCTGGTGAGCAGTTGGGTAAGGGAAAAGGGCATCGCAATCTCCTCGGAATGGGACGGTGGCGCCACGGCCACCTGTACCGGAATGGGGTTTTTCTTTAGCATACCATAGATGAGCCCGTCCTTTACTGAAGAACAACGGCGTTTTTTGCGTCTCCTCGAAGTCCCCGTACCGGGCCGGCCGGCGGTAAGGGAGAGCGCGCCGCCCCAAGCCGCGCTTCCCAAGGTCGCCGCGGCTGCGCAGCCGCCCCGGCAGGATCCGGCGCCCGCCGCGCCGCTCCCAACGCCGACAGTTCCGCTAGCCCAGCCCACGGTGCCGGATGCACCCCTTTGGGACATGGCCGCGCAAGAGCGGCGTGAGACCGTCATTGCCGGCCTCGCCTGGGCAGATCTCGCGGCCATGGTGTCGGTCTGTCAGGATTGTCCCCTGGGAGCGACGCGCCAGCACGCCGTCTTCGGCGCGGGCAACCCGCAGGGGCGCTGGCTCTTTGTGGGCGAGGCGCCGGGGGCCGAGGAGGACCGGCGGGGCGAGGCCTTTGTCGGCCGCGCCGGACAACTCCTGGATGCCATGCTCAAGGCCATGGGCCTGGAGCGCGGCCGGGATGTCTACATTGCCAATGTGCTCAAATGCCGCCCGCCCAACAATCGCGATCCCTTGGGCCCGGAGGTCCGGGAATGCCTGCCTTACCTGCATCGCCAGATTGCCCTCATCCGTCCGCAGATCATCGTCGCCCTCGGCCGTTTCGCCACCCAGGGACTGCTGCAGGTGGATACCCCCCTCAACAAGCTGCGGGGCACTGTTCAGCATTACGGTGACATCCCCGTGGTGATCACCTATCACCCCGCCTACTTGTTGCGCAATCCCATCGACAAGCGGCGCGTCTGGGAGGATCTCAAAAAGGCGCGCCAGGTCTTCCAGGAAGCAGGCGGGGCATTGCCAGAGGCGCGCTGACGGGCCAGAATGCGGCAACCACTGCACGGAGCTTTCCATGTTTGACAATCTCACCCAAAAACTGACGCAAACGTTCAAAAATTTGCGCGGTCAGGGCCGACTGAGTGAGGAAAACATCAGCGAGGCCCTGCGCGAGGTACGTCTGGCCCTGCTCGAAGCCGACGTGGCCCTGCCGGTGGTCAAGGACTTCATTGGCCGGGTCAAGGCCAAGGCCCTGGGCGAGGAAGTAACGCGCAGCCTGACGCCGGGACAGGTCTTCATCAAGATCGTCCATGACGAACTCGTCCACCTCATGGGCGACCACAACGACCGCCTGGACCTCAGCGCCCGCCCCCCCGCGGTGATCCTGCTCGCCGGCCTGCAGGGTTCCGGTAAGACCACCACCAGCGCCAAGCTCGCCCTGTGGCTCCAGGAAAAGGAAAAGAAGCGGGTCTTGCTGGTGAGCACCGATGTCTATCGCCCCGCCGCCATGGAGCAGTTGGCCCATCTCGGGCGGGATATCGGCGTCGACGTTTACCCTACCCGGGCCAACGAGCAGCCCGTCGATATTGCCCGCCGCGCCCTGGAAGAGGCGCGGCGGCGCAACGATGATGTGCTCATCGTCGATACCGCCGGCCGGCTCCATATCGACAGTGAAATGATGGCCGAGGCCCAGGAGTTGGCGCGGGCCGTGAACCCCGTTGAACTGCTTTTCGTCGTCGATGCCATGACCGGTCAGGATGCCGTCAATACCGCCAAGGCCTTTGACGCGGCCCTGCCGTTGACGGGGGTGATCCTGACCAAGACCGACGGCGATGCCCGGGGTGGGGCAGCCCTCTCGGTGCGGGCGATTACCGGCAAGCCCATCAAGTTCCTCGGCGTCGGCGAAAAGGTGCGCAAGGGCCTGGAGCCCTTCCATCCCGAGCGCATGGCCTCGCGCATCCTCGGCATGGGCGACATCGTCAGCCTGGTGGAGCAGGTGCAGCAGGAGGTGGACGAGGATCAGGCCCGGCGCATGGCGGACAAGTTGCGCAAGGGCAAGGGCTTTGATCTGGAGGACTTTCGCGAGCAGTTGCGCCAGCTCGACCGGATGGGGGGCATGGCTAGCCTCATGGACAAATTGCCGGGCATGGGTGAACTGCCCGCCGAGGTGCAGGGGCAGTTGCAGGACAACAAACAGTTCCGCCGCCTGGAGGCAATCATCAACTCCATGACTGCGGAAGAACGGCGCCATCCCGACATCATCAAGGCCTCGCGGCGGCGGCGCATCGCCCTGGGCTCCGGAACCAACGTGCCGGAAGTGAACCGCCTGCTCAAGCAGTTCGAGCAGATGCAGAAAATGCTGAAGAAAATGGGCAAGGGCAAGGGGGGGCTGAGTCGTCTTCTGGGCATGAATCCCAAAGCGATGATGAAGGGCGGTCTGCCCTTCCGTTGACGCCTGGTTTTAGTTACTATACGCGCCTTTCCCGCGATAGGATCTCGGGCATTGGCTAAGGAGAAGACATGGTAGTCATTCGTATGGCCCGGGGCGGCGCCAAGAAGCGGCCCTTTTACCACATCGTGGTGGCGGACAGCCGTAGCCGTCGTGACGGCCGTTTCATCGAGCGTCTGGGCTTTTACAATCCCCTTGGGAGCCAGCCCGAATTGCGCATCAACCGCGAACGTGCGGCTTACTGGCTGAGCCAGGGCGCGCAGCCTTCGGATACCGTTGCCACTTTCCTCAAGAAAGAAGGCGTGAGCAAGACGGGTGTCGCAGGCGCCTGAGCAGCCTGCCTGGGTAGTGCTGGGGCGCATCTCCGGTCTCTACGGTGTGCAGGGTATGGTCAAGGTCTTCTCCTATACGGAGAACCGGGACGGCATTCTGGATTATGCGCCCTGGTATCTGGGCGCCGAACATCGGCCGGTAGCGGTGCTGGACGGACGCCTCCAGGGCGCGGGCGTGGTGGCCTTGCTGGAGGGGGTGCGGGATCGCGATCAGGCGCGCCTGCTCATCGGCCAGGAGATTGCCGTGCCCGCCCAGGCGTTGCCAGCGCTGGAAGAGGGCGAATATTACTGGAGCCAGTTGCTCGGCCTGGCGGTAGAGAATCGGGAAGGACAACGGCTGGGTGAGGCGGCCGGCTTCCTCGAAACCGGGGCCAACGACGTGCTGCTGGTCCGCGATGCGGCGGGTCGGGAGCATCTCATACCTTGGTCGGATGGGGCGATCCTGGCGGTTGAACGGGCGCAGGGACGGATTCTGGTGGACTGGCAAGCCGACTGGTGATGCGCTTCGACGTCATCACCATCTTCCCCGAGATGATCACCGCCTATTTTCAGGCGGGCGTGATCGGCCGGGCCTGGGCGCGGGGCTGTTTTACGATCCATACCTGGAACCCGCGCGATTTTGCGCCGGATCGGCACCGTACGGTGGATGATCGGCCCTTCGGCGGTGGTCCGGGCATGGTCATGATGGCGCCGCCCCTGCTGGCGGCTATCGCCGCCGCCCGGGCGGCCAACCCTGGGGCGCCGGTCTGTTACCTGTCACCCCAGGGGCGGCCGCTACAGCAGCAGGCGGTGGTCCGGATGGCCCGGCAGCCGGGATTGATCCTGTTGGCCGGTCGCTATGAAGGGGTGGACGAACGGGTCATGGCGGCGGTGGACGAGGAATGGTCCATTGGCGATTATGTACTGGCCGGCGGCGAACTGCCGGCCCTGGTGGTAATGGAGGCCGTTGCGCGGTTGCTCCCCGGCGTGCTCGGCCATGCCGACTCCGCCGTGGAAGAAAGTTTTGGCGAGTCAGGGCTGCTGGACTGCGCCCATTATACGCGGCCGGAGTGGATGGACGGATTGCCGGTGCCGGAGGTGCTGCTGTCGGGGGACCATGGGCGCATCCGCCGCTGGCGGCTGCAGCAGTCCCTGGGGCGAACCTGGGAACGGCGGCCGGAGATCTTGGCCCAGCGCGGTTTGCGGTCGGGCGAAGCGGAATTGTTGGAAGAATATCGCCGTCAACGCGGTGAAACGCAGTGTGACCAGAGGGAAGGAGTTGGGGATGAACATCATTGACGAAATCAATCGCGAACAACTGACGGCGGCCATGCCCGAGTTCGCTCCCGGCGACACCGTCGCCGTGCATGTGAAGGTGAAGGAAGGCGAGCGCGAGCGCGTCCAGATCTTCGAGGGCATCTGCATCGCCCGGCGCAACCGGGGCCTGCATTCGGCCTTTACGGTGCGCAAGATCTCCAACGGCGAAGGGGTGGAGCGCGTCTTTCCCATGCATTCGCCGAATATCGCCAAAGTGGAACTGAAGCGGCGCGGCGATGTGCGCCGGGCCAAGCTCTACTACCTGCGCGGCTTGTCCGGTAAGGCGGCGCGGATCAAGGAAAAGCTCGGCTGATGACGGAGAGGACGGCGCTGGAGGCATTCCGGCGCTGGCGGGAGGCGGGAGCCGCGGGACAAGGGGCCATTCTGGCCGATCCGGCCCAACGCCGGGAGGTCTGCGAAGGATTCCAGGCTTTTTTCCTCCCCTATTGGTGGGGGGAGACCGCCGAACCCCTGTCCCTGCTCGGGGTTCTGGATCTGTGGGCCCTCTTCGCGGCTTTGGACGAGATCCCCGGAGACCATTTCGCCGCCTTCCTTGCTGCCCAGGAAAAAGAGCTCAGCCCTCCCGGAGAGGCTTTGCCCGACGCCTTGCAATGCGCGGCGGCGGAGCCTTTGCCCATTGACATGGAACTGGACCTGCTGGCCACGGCCATGGAGGAACGGGATCTGGCCAAGGCCGCGCCCCTGGTCTTCGGTATGGTGGAAGACCAGGGCGCGCGCGGTGCCCTGCTGGAGCGTTTGGGGCAACGCCTTGCCGATGACAACTACGAGCAGGGTTTGCGGACGATCCTCTTTGCCCAGTGGCGGGATGTGGGGGCGGGGCTCACGCCCCGGAGTCTGGGGGCAGGGGCCTTGGCCCTGCTCCACCGCCATTGGCAGTTGCCTGCCGGTCTAACGGTGGTGGTTCCCGAGGCGCGGGCCGGCCACGATGGCCGTGTTTTTGACAAGCCCCTCCTCCACGCCCTGCGCGAGCGCGATCTTCCGGCTTTTATGGGCCGCATCCGCGCCATGGGCGATCAACCGCTGGATGCCATCCGCCAGCTTTTGCTGTCGGTGACCTTGCTGATTCTGGAACGCGGCGGGGGGGCGGATCGGGAGGCCTTGGCGCGACTCTATGTCTGGCTGGTCACCCTGCTGACCATGCCGCAGCGCAGTCTGCGCCGAACCCGGCGAGTCCTTTTCAGTGCGGCGGCCACCACCTTTGCCTTTGCCGGCTGGAAGGCGACGGGTGACTGGCCGGATTATGCCGCTTTGGCCGCCTACCATAGCCAAGCGGGTGCCGGCGCTGCTGCGGCGTCAGCCCTGAGTTGGCAGGGAGTGCTGGATGCCTACGCAACGGGCGCGGGCATGGACTGGGCTTTGCACTTTGCCGAAATTGCGGCCCTGCCGACGGCGCCGCGGGGTTTTTGGCCTTTGTGGCGGGCCGTCAATCGGGCGGGTGCCGTGACCGGCGGGCCTCTCTCATGGATTCATCCCCTCGTTCTGCTGCGTCTCTACGCGCCCTGAGCGCGCTGCGGCGCTATGGCTCTCCCCTCGGGCCGCTGGTGCTGGGCGTCGTCCATGACCGGGTTTACGACCTTGCCTATGGCGACCGGCCCGAACTCTCGCCCCTGGAGGGAGTCGTGCGGGAGGTGCTGGACGCCTACTTCGCCGCGGATCCCCTTTACCTTTCCCTCTTGGCGCGGATCACCCTCGCGCCCCAGGGTACCCCTTTCCAGCAGCAGGTGTGGCGAATGCTGCTGCGCATCCCCTGGGGCCAGACCCAGACTTATGGTGCCCTCGCCGCAGTCCTGCCCAGTGCCGCCCAGGCGGTGGGCCAGGCCTGCAAGGCCAATCCCATTGCTGTACTCATTCCTTGCCATCGCGTCGTGGCCGTCAGTGGTCTCGGCGGCTACGGCGGTGCCCAGGGAGGTGGCGACTGGGAGCGCAAGGGCTGGCTCCTGCGCCATGAGGGCGCCTTGCTGTGACCCTAACGGCTATGCACCCGGTGCACCACGTCATCATGAAACGGTCTTTGGCTATGATAGGAGCGGCCCATGGCCGCGATCTGCTCCGGAGAGCCAGCCATTGGGGTCGCGGGCATGGCCCGCTCCTACGCAGATGCGCCCAGAAATGGACGGGGGTCGACACAAGATCATTGTTTTTTGCGGGCGGCCGGATCTAGGATGAAGGCAACAGGGGAGGAGCAGGAGCGCATAGACGCCTTTCTCGACGCCCTGTGGCTCGAAAAGAACCTGGGTGCCAATACCCTGGCGGCCTATCGGCAGGATCTGACGGCGCTGGCGAGGGACCTGCAGGGTCAGGACAGCAACTTGTTGAACGCTACGGAAGGGCAGTTGTCGCGGGTCTTGAGCGGCCGTTTGCAAGGGGGCGCGGCCTTGCGTTCGGTGGCCCGCCAGCTTTCCACCATCCGCCGTTTTTACGGCCATGCGCACCGGGAGGGTTGGCTGGCCCAGGATCCCAGTCTGTTCCTGGAAGGGCCGAAGCTGGGGCGGCCATTGCCGCTGGTCTTGAGTGAAGGGGAGGTGGAGGCGCTGCTGGCGGCGCCCGACCGCAGCCAGCCGCGGGGCCTGCGTGATCAGGCCATGTTGGAGTTGATGTATGCCTGCGGCTTGCGGGTTTCGGAATTGATCTCCTTGAAGGTGGCGCAGGTGAACCTCGATGCCGGCGTGGTGATGGCCTACGGCAAGGGCCGGCGCGAGCGTCTGGTGCCCATGGGGGACATGGCCGTCGCTGCCGTGCGTCAATATCTGGAAAGCGCCCGTGCCCTGATCCTCGGTGGGCAAATGAGCGATACCCTCTTTGTCACGGCCCAGGGCGGGCCCATGACGCGCCAGCGTTTCTGGCAGCAGATCCGACATTATGCCCAGTGCGCGCAGATCGGCGGGCATTTGTCTCCCCACGGCCTGCGCCATGCCTTTGCCACCCATTTGCTGAACCACGGCGCCGACTTGCGCAGCGTCCAGTTGATGCTGGGGCATGCCAAACTCGGTACGACGGAAATCTATACCCATGTGGCGCGCGCCCGCCTCAAGGCCTTGCACCAGCAGCACCACCCGCGGGGTTGAACGCAAAAACGCCCCCGTCAGTCGCCGAATTCTAGTTCGCTTTAGATCCGGCAGTTGGCAGAGGTGTTTTTAGGTTAAAGCCACAGCGCGTGCGTAGCTTCCGGAGATAAAAAATCCTCCCCACTACGGCGGAGAGGATCATGGGCCCGTACCGGTGGGCGAGCGGCTGCGCTTACTTCCCCTTGGGCAGGGTGATGACCACGTAAATACTGGCCTTGCCCTGGCGCACCAGGACCGGTATGGGCTGATCGACGGGCAGTTTGGCGACGATCTTCTGCAACTGGGCGGGCGTGTCTACGGGCTCTTGGGCGATCTGCTGGATGACCATGCCGGGCCTGAGGCCCGCCGTGGCCGCCGGCCCGGGCGCTACCGCCAGGATCAGGACACCGCGATGGATATCCATTCCCTTCATGGCCTGGGGGGTGAGGGCCTGGACCTGGATGTGCAGGCGGGGGATGTCCCCGCTGGGGGCGCTCTTGCTGGTTTGCAGGTTTTCCGGCAAGGCGCTTACGGTGGCGGTGATGGTCTCTGCGTGCCCGTTACGCAGTATCCCGATTTGGACGTGACTACCCGGCAAGGTATCACCGACCATGGGGGGCAGTTGCCCGACATTGTAGATGGGCTTGTTGTCGTAGGTGACAATCACGTCGCCTGGCTTGAGGCCGGCCTCGGCCGCCGGGCTATGGGGCATCACCGAGGAGACCAGGGCGCCGACGGGTTCTTTCATGTGGAGGGCCTGGGCCATCTGCGGCGTCACGTCCTGGACCTCTACCCCCAGCCAGCCGAACTGGATGGCCTTGTGTTCCTGCAGGTCGCGGACCACGCGCATGGCGGTGTTAATGGGGATGGAGAAGGATAGCCCCATATAGCCACCGCTGTTGGTGTAGATCTGGTCATTGATGCCGACCACCTGCCCCGCCATATTGAACAGCGGCCCCCCGGAGTTGCCGGGGTTGATGGGGACGTCGCTCTGGATGAAGGGGATGTATTCATCGTCGGGGAGGGGTCTGTTGACGGCGCTGACGACGCCCTGGGTGACGGTGTTGTAAAAGCCGAAGGGTGCGCCCACGGCGAGGAGCCATTGCCCCACCTGGAGTTGGCTGGAGTTGCCGATGGGCACGGTGGGCAGATCGCCGGCATCGATCTTGAGCAGGGCCGTGTCATAGCGAACCGACAACCCGACCAGCTTGGCCGGATAGGCGTGGTGATTGGTCAGCGTCACGACAATATGGCTGGCACCGCGCACGACGTGGCCGGCGGTAACGATGTAGCCGTTGGGGCTGATGATGAATCCGGATCCCAGGGATTCCACTTTCTCATGCTGGGGGGCGCCCTGGGGAGCCATGAATTGATGGAAGAACTGATAGAAGGGCGAATTGGGTGGAAAAGGGTTGCCCGGCATCTGCCCATGGACGATCTTGGTACTGGTGCTGCTGATATTCACCACCGCTGGGCCATAGCGCTGGATGATGGGGGTGAAGTCCGGCAGATTGACCAGATTTTGCTGAACAGCGGTGTTGGTGGGGATGGACAGGGCCGGTGCCACGGGAGCATCGGCATTGGCCCACTCCGCCGCACCCAGGCCAAAGCCCAGGGTAGCGGCGACAAGGGCGGTTGAAATGATTGTTCTGGTGTTGCGGCGGTGCCATGGGCGGCTTTTCGCCATGGGAGTTTCTCCTTATTTCGTGACGAACTGCCTATATGGACCGTCAGCGATCGTGGATGGTTCCCTGGCCGGGGGCCGCTGCCGCGCGGGTTAGAAGAGGGCGCGTGACAGACGAGTGCGAAAGCGATCCACCAGGGCCCCCTGATTGCCCAGCAAGGCGAAGACCCGGAGGACGGTTTTGCGGGCGAGATCATCCTGATAGCTGCGGTGCCGCTCCACCATTTCCATGAGCTGTTCCAAGGCCCCTTCGAGGTCGCCCTGGAGAACCAGGCGCGCGGCCCGCTGATACATGGCCAGGGCACGCTCATCCCCTTTGCTGTTGGCGATGACCTCGTTCAGGGCAGGCAGATCGGGGGCATCCTTGACGGCGCCGGCAAAGTCGATCAGGGCCATCACGCCGCTGACTTCGGGCTCCATGCGAAAGGCGGGGGACATGGCGGTCACCAGGGCCTCGGCATCGGCAAAGCGATCGCTATGAACGGCCATGCGTGCCAGTTCCAGGCGGGCGCGATCATTGCCGGGGTTGGCTTCCAGCGCCTTGTGCAGAAGGGCGTCGGCCTGCGCTGTTTCCCCTCGTTCGAGCAGCAGCAGGGCCTCGCGCCGCCATTCATCGCCAGGCGGAGGCAGCAGTCGTTCGATGAACTGGCGCACGGCCGATTCCGGCAATGCGCCGGTAAATTCATCCACCATCCTGCCGTCGCGAAAGGCCTTGACGGCGGGGATGCCGCGCACCTGGTACTCGCGGGAAAGTTCCGGGTTTTCGTCGGAATTGATCTTGGCGAGCAGGAAGCGACCGTCATACTCCTCCGCCAGTTTTTCCAGGACCGGCCCCAGGGCCCGGCACGGTCCGCACCACGGGGCCCAGAAATCCACCACGACGGGGACCTGTCGGGAGATCTCGATAACGCTTTCCTGGAAGTTGCCCAGGTGGACATCCATTACATGCTTGCCTGTTGCCATGACTGCTCCTCTGCAGGTCGATCATTCCGGAAGCCCTCAGGGCTTGGCTCCGGGAAGAAAAATCCGTGGGGAAAGATAGGGGCGGTCCCCCGCTTTTCAAGAGATCCTTATTGCTCTTCCGCCTTGGCCAGTTCATCGAGAACGGAGCGCAGCAGGCTCTGGCCCAAGGCGCCCATGCCCCGGCTCAGGCGCTGGGGATCGCGTTCACCGCGGGACAGCGGCCCCAGGGCCGCCCCCATGCGCGCCATGTCGCCGCCGGCGCGCTGCATCTGGCTGGCCATCTTGCCCAGCCATGCGATGGCCTCGGGCTCACCGCGGCGGGCGGCGAGGACGACGCTGGCCAGGCCCGGCGCCGCCATGCTGGCATCGGCCTTGTTTTCTCCGCTGGGCAGCGTCGCCGGATTTTGGATGCCTTCCAGGATGGACTGGATGATGGTGCCATCTTCTTCATCCAGCCCGGCGAGCAGCGCCGGTTCGCGCTGCCCGTTGAGGATGCGGCGGATGACGCCCACCAGGATACCCCAGCCGTTGGCGTCGGCCACCCGCAGGGAATCCTCCAGGGCCGGGCGCAGGGCCGGATTCTGGCAGGCTACGACCACCTGATGAATTAATGCTGCATGGGCGCTGCGAATCTGCTCGCGGCGTTCGGGTAACGTGCTCATGGGTGGCCCCCCTGCCGGTCAACGGATTTGAATGATGCCGTCAGAGCGGGTGCGGAGGCAAGGAGTGGTGCGCCTGCCCGGAGCGTTCTGTGGCGTGGCGGTCTTGCGCCTGGATCCGAGAGCATTTATGCTTTATACAAACGTACCGGTCGGTATATTCGTGCTGACGGGATGGATTCCCGCCATTTCTGGCGCCGCAATGCCTTCCTGTACCGCATTCACGCAAGGAGCGCCACCATGGCTGATGTCAAGATCAAACACTATACCCAACCGGCGGGGGGGTGGGGCGCCCTGCGGGCTACCCTGCAGCACCTGCGTCATGAGGGGATTGTCGCCGCAGGCACGGCCCTCCTGCTCAAGTCCAATCAGGCCGAGGGCTTTGATTGTCCCGGTTGCGCCTGGCCCGAGCCCGATGCCCATTCCACCTTCGAGTTTTGTGAGAACGGGGCCAAGGCGGTGGCCGCCGAGGCGACCAACAAGCGGGTGACCCGAGACTTTTTTGCCGCTCACGCGGTTTCGTACTTGGCCAAGCAGGATGATTGTTTTCTGGAAGATCAGGGGCGGCTCACGGAGCCGATGGTCTATGACCCGGAGAGTGATCACTACCGGCCTATTGGCTGGGAAGCGGCCTTTGCACGCATTGCCGAGCATTTGCATGGGTTGGCTTCGCCGGATGAGGCGATTTTTTACACCTCCGGACGCACCTCCAACGAGGCGGCTTTTTTGTATCAGCTCTTCGTCCGGGAATTTGGTACCAACAACATGCCAGATTGTTCCAATATGTGTCACGAACCCACCAGCCTGGGCATGCCGGAGTCCATCGGTATCGGCAAGGGCACGGTGACCCTGGAGGATTTTGATTACGCCGATACCCTACTGCTCTTTGGGCACAATCCCGGCACCAATCATCCGCGCATGCTGGGCACCTTGCGGCAAGCGGCCAGGCGCGGTTGTCAGATTCTCGTTTTCAACCCTTTGCGCGAGCGTGGCCTGGAGCGTTTCGCCAATCCCCAGGATCCGGTGGAGATGTTGACCAATCATGGCGCGCAGATTGCCAGCCATTACTATCAGCCGAAAATTGGCGGCGATCTGGCCATTGCCATGGGGATTTCGCGGTGGATTCTGGAAGAGGGTACGCCAGATGCGGCATTCATCGCCGAGCATACCCATGGCTTTGCGGCCTTCCGCGACTCGGTGCTGAACACCCCCTGGGCACAGATCGAGGAAATGAGCGGGCTCAGTCGCGCAGACTTCCAGGAAATCGGGCGGATTTATGAGCGCGGGCAGTCCGCCATCGTCACCTGGGGCATGGGCATTACCCAGCACAAGCACGCCGTGGCCACCATTCAGATGCTGATCAACATGCTGCTCTTGAAAGGCAACATGGGTAAACCAGGCGCCGGCGCGGCGCCCATCCGCGGACATAGCAATGTCCAGGGCGACCGCACCATGGGCATCTACGAGCAACCGTCGCCGGCATTCCTGCACAAGCTGGGCACGGAGTTCGGCTTCCATCCGCCGCAGAAACATGGCTTCGACGTGGTGGCCAGCATTGCCGCCATGCTCGATGGCCGGGCCCGGGTCTTTTTTGGCATGGGTGGCAACTTCGCCAACGCCACGCCGGATACGGCCAAGGCCCACGCGGCCCTGCGCCAGTGTGATCTGACCGTCCATGTCACCACCAAGCTCAATCGTTCCCATATCGTCCATGGCAAGGAGGCGCTCATTCTGCCCTGCCTGGGCCGCACCGAGATCGACATTCAAAATGGCAATCCGCAGGGCGTGACCGTGGAAGACTCCATGAGCATGGTACACATCTCCCAAGGCATGAAGGAGCCGGCCTCGCCCCACTTGATGTCCGAGTGCGCCATTGTGGCTCATCTGGCCGTAGCGACCCTGTCCGGGAGCCGGACGCCGTGGCTGGATCTCATCGCCGATTATGACCGGATTCGCGACCGCATTGCCCGGGTGGTGGATGGTTTCGAGGATTTCAACCAGCGAGTGCACCGGCCGCGAGGCTTTCACCTGCACCTGCCGCCGCGTTCGCGGATTTGGCCGACGGCCACGGGCAAGGCGAATTTCCTTGCCCATGATCTGGGCGCCTTGCGGGCCGAGCGTTTTGTGCCGCAGACGGACAAGCGGGTTTTTACCCTGATGAGTATCCGCAGCCACGACCAGTACAATACGACGATTTATGGTTTTGACGACCGTTACCGGGGTGTTTCCGGTATTCGCAAGGTCTGTTTCATGAATGCGGCGGATATGCAGGATATGGGTTTCCAGGCCGGTGATCAGGTCAATATCACCTCGCACTGGACCGACGGTGAGCGACAGGCCATGGGCTTTATGCTGGTGGCCTACGACATCCCGCGAGGTTGCTTGGCCGGCTATTATCCCGAGCTGAACGTGCTGGTGCCTTTGTCCAGCCATGACGATCGTGCCCACACGCCAACTTCCAAGTCCATCGCTGTGACCCTGGTCGCAGCGTAGCCCGGTGGATAAACCAGGCATGGATGAGCCGGGTCCAGCAATGGACACGCAGATTGACGACCTGGTCATTGCCCTGCTGCAGCAGCTCTGCGCCGAAGATCCTCTATCTCTGGCCAGGGCCAGCAAGGCGCTGGGTATTCGGCGCAGTCAGATGGAACGACTTCTGCTGTTTCTGGGGTGCTCGGAGATGCTGGGTGGTCTGGACTATATCTGTCAGGAGAAGCAGGGAGGACGTCCCATCATTCGGCTCACGGACAAGGGGAAGGCGTTATGCGCACAGATGCATGCAGCGAACAAGTAGGCTGGCGTCCCGCCATTGTCCGCCAGGGCGATAGCGAGGTCTTTCAGCGCGAGGACCCCATTTTGGAGGAGGCCCCGCTGTCGGTGGTGATCAATGGCAACGCCTACGCGGTGATGATGGTAACGCCGGACTATGTGGACGACTTCGTTTTCGGTTTTCTCTACACCGAAGGCATCATCCGCGCCGCAGGGGACGTCCTGGTCTGGGAGACGGTGGCGACTGCTGAGGGCTATGCGGTCTATGTGCAACTGGCCGATGGGGCGGCGGAAGTGGCCCACAGGAAGGCGCGTTGCGTGGTGGGGGGCAGCGGTTGCGGCCTTTGTGGCACGCCATGCTTCGATGGGCTGCTGCGCCACGCGCCGTTGCCGGATTCCCGGGTCTGCCTCACCGCGAGCCGGGTCCATGCCCTGCTCGGTCAGATGCAGGCGCGCCAGTGGCTGAATCACAGTACCGGCACCGCCCATGCGGCGATTCTCGCCGGGAGCGACGGGATGGTTGTGCGCGAGGATATCGGTCGTCACAACGCGGTGGACAAGACCGTGGGGGTGGCCGTGCGCCAGGGTTGGGGTCTTGCGCGCCTGGAACTGCTGGGTGTGTCTTCCCGTCTGACCTTCGAGATCGTGCAAAAGGCCCTGAGCCTGCGGGTGCCGGTGATTGTCGCCATTTCCGGGGTGAGCAGCATGGCCATCCGGGTGGCCGAAAGCCATCATGTGACGGTCATAGGCTATGCGCGGGAAGGGCGCATGAGCATTTATGCCCATGGCGAGCGCATCGTGACAGAGAGCGAGGTCGCTGAAGATCTTTGGCGGTGAGGGGATCTTCCGCTTTTGCAAGAACCGACCGGTTGGTATATACTAAAAATTAATCCATCTGGCTGGCGAGAACTCACCCAGTGGGCTCAAGCAGGTCGCCTGCGGGGTGAGGGATTTCGCCTAGAACAACAACGGCTCGGACCGAAGCTGCGGCAAAACACCTCTGCCAACCACTGTTTTCATATTTATGGATGTCCTCCGATCCAGGGTACTCCTGGATCGTGAGCTTATCCCACTGCTGCAGATTCCAGGAGGCTACATGCAGAATTTCACCTTTTACAACCCCACCAAAATCCTCTTCGGCCAAGGCCAGATCGCCGCGCTGAAAGCAGAGTTACCCTCTTCCGCCAAGATCCTGCTTACCTACGGCGGCGGCAGCATTCACCCTAACGGCGTATATGCTCAGGTCAAGTCCGCCATATCCGGACACAGGGTAGTGGAATTTGGCGGCATCGAGCCTAATCCGCGCTTCGAGACCCTGATGCGCGCGGTGGATCTGGCCCGGGCAGAACAGGTGGATTTCATCCTTGCGGTAGGGGGCGGTTCGGTCATCGATGGCAGCAAGTTCATCGCCGCGGCCTTTTATCATGAAGGAGACGCCTGGGCCATCCTGGCCGATCACGCCCCGGTGCAGCAGGCCCTGCCCCTGGGTACCGTCCTCACCCTCCCGGCGACGGGTTCGGAGATGAACGCCTTTGCCGTGGTGACGCGCGAATCGACCCATGAAAAACTGCCCTTCAGCAGCCCCCTCGTGTATCCGCGTTTCTCGGTGCTGGACCCGACCACGACCTTTACCCTGCCGGTGCAGCAGATCGCCAATGGGGTGGTGGATGCCTTTACCCATACCATGGAGCAGTACCTGACCTACCCGGTCAACGCCCCCCTGCAGGACCGCTTTGCCGAAGGCATCCTGCAGACCCTCATCGAGGAGGGGCCAAAGACGCTGGAGCATCCCCGGGATTACGATGCGCGATCCAACATGATGTGGTGCGCCACCATGGCCCTCAACGGCCTCATTGGCGCCGGCGTGCCCCAGGATTGGGCGACGCACATGATCGGTCACGAGATCACCGCCCTGCATGGTCTGGACCATGCGCAGACTCTGGCCGTGGTCCTGCCTGCCACCATGCAGCGCCAGCGTGGCGCCAAGCGCGACAAACTCATCCAGTACGGGCGCAGGGTCTGGGGTATCACTGGGGAAGACGATGCCACTATCGATCAGGCCATTGCCAAGACCCGTGCCTTCTTCGAATCCCTGGGCGTCAAGACCCGCCTGGGGGATTATGGCATCGCTCCGGAGGCCATTCCCGCCCTGCTGGCGCAACTGGAGAAACATGGCATGGTCAAGCTCGGGGAGCGCGGCGACATCACACCGGAGCGCAGCCGCGAGATCCTGGAACTCTGCGCCTGAAGGACGCCTGGCCCTATGTACCCGAATGCCGGGAGTGCGAATACTGTACCAGCGGCAAGACCAATCTCTGCCAGGCGGTGCGCGAAACCCAGGGCCGGGGCGTGATGCCCGACGGCAGCAGCCGTTCATGCCCGCCACTTGCGTTGAGTCCCGGCGGCCCCGCTGATTTGTCCTGTCGCCCGCCCTCCACTAAACTGGTGCTGTGTGAGGAGCGGGTCGCGGGGTCTGCGCCTTCCCGCCGGGGCAACCGGGAACCATAGGTGGAGGGGGCAGATGCCCACTCTTGTATGAGTGGGATGGGGAGGTGGGTCGGGATGTCCTCTTCCGGAGGCGGAGATCGTTGGGACGAGTGGTTGGGGCAAATGGGTATTGCGCAGGGCGCCGAGGGGGTGCAGACGTGGGTTGGCGCTGGTTGAATCGCATGGGGTCGTGGTTGGAGGGCGGCGCCGAGCTGGTAGCGGTGCGTCCGGTTCGTTGGCTGGCCTTTGCCGGTGGCGCCGCGGCCCTTGCCGCCATTCCTTTCCCGGCGTGGCTGATGGAGGCGCTGGCTCCCCTGGGCCTCCTCGCCGGCCTGCGCCTGGCGGGGCGCTGTGCCGGGGAATCCTATACCTGGGAGCAAACGCGCCATGCCCTGGCGGTAGCGGTGCTATGGGGAATGGTCCTCGCCGTTTTTGGCATGATCTTCCTCTTCGGCCAGGAGCTGGTATTGATGGGAGCCGTCCTGTCAGGCATTCAAATGCCCTGGGACAATGGCATCCCCCATGGGTTCTGGGACTGGTGGTTCGGCTTCGGGGAGCGTTTTTCGGATCTGGCCGAGACGCCGTACTACTGGTTCGCTCCAGCCTTTTTCGGCGTGGCCCTGGCCTTGCACAAGGGTCATGGCTGGCTGGAATCGGAACTGGAAACCACCTTGGCTCTGGCCTTCAAGCCGGAGTTGCGCGATCCCCTCATCGCCTTGTGGGGTGGGCTCATGATCAGCGGCGTGCTGCTGCCCGACATCTCCCAGGCATGGCTGGCGCTGCTGGTCTGGGTATTCGGGCCGCCGGTGGTCTATGTGGCCTACCAAGATGTCTTTGCCGACAAGCAGCGGCCGCGTCGGCGCAAGCGCGAGGCAGGAACCGTTCCGACCTTGCTGCCCCAGGGGCAGCCCCAGCCGGTGCGGGTCAAGGCCTGACCAGGATCGGTTTGCCCCGAGCGCCTTTTTTGCCCACTGCCCTATCCCGGAAGACGTGAAAAAGATTCACCAGGGCAGGGAATTTTTCACGCTTGCTCCGGGGGCGGCCTTCCATTAGTGTTTAGCGTTATTTTTACCGGCCTTCGGCAGCACCTTGAGGAGTATGCCCATGTTTTCCAAGACATTGACCATCAGCGACTTTGATCCCGCCCTGTGGGAGGCCATGACCAGGGAGCATCAGCGTCAGGAAGACCACGTCGAACTGATCGCTTCGGAAAACTACGCCAGCCCCATGGTCATGGCGGCCCAGGGCTCGGTGCTGACCAACAAGTACGCCGAAGGTTATCCGGGCAAGCGCTATTACGGCGGCTGCGAATATGTGGATGTGGCGGAGCAACTGGCCATCGACCGGGCCTTGCAGATCTTCGGCGCCGAGCACGCCAACGTCCAGCCCCATTCCGGCTCCCAGGCCAATCAGGCCGTCTATCTCTCCGTGCTCAAGCCCGGCGACAAGATCATGGGCATGAGCCTCGCCCACGGCGGCCACCTTACCCACGGCGCCAAGGTCAATGTCTCCGGCAAGCTCTTCGAGGTCGCGGCCTACGGCGTGCGCGCCGAGGATGGCCGCATCGACTACGATGCCATGGCCGAGCAGGCCGAGCGCGAGCGGCCCAAGATGATCGTGGCCGGGGCCAGCGCCTATTCGCGGATCATCGACTTCGCCCGCATCGGCGAGATCGCCCGCAGCATCGGCGCCTATCTCCTGGTGGATATGGCCCATATCGCCGGTCTGGTGGCCGTCGGCCTGCATCCGAGCCCCGTTCCCCATGCCGACTTCGTCACCACCACCACGCACAAGACCCTGCGCGGCCCCCGCGGCGGGCTGATCCTTTGCCGCGAAGAATATGCCAAGAAGGTCAACTCCCTCATCTTCCCCGGACTGCAGGGCGGCCCCCTGATGCATGTCATCGCCGCCAAGGCGGTGGCCTTCCTGGAGGCCCAACAGCCCGAGTTCAAGAGCTATCAGCAACAGGTCATCCACAACGCCCAGAGCCTGAGCAAGGTGTTGGCCGCCCGCGGTTACTCCGCGGTTTCGGGTGGTACGGACAATCACCTCTTCCTCCTCAACCTGGGCGAAAAGGTCACGGGCAAGGAGGCGGAGGAGGCCCTGGGGCTGGCCAATATCACCGTCAACAAGAACGCCGTGCCCTTCGACACCAGGCCCCCGGCCGTCACCAGCGGTATCCGCATCGGCACCCCGGCAGCCACCACCCGCAGCTTTGGTGAAGCGGAAATGCATCTGCTGGGCAACGGCATTGCCGATGTCCTGGATGGCGGCGGCGATGCGGCCATTGTCGCCCGCGTCAAGGCGGAGATGCTGGAACTCTGCCAACGCTTCCCGGTTTATGGCTAAGGCCGGTGCGCTGTCCGTTTTGTGCCCATGACGACACCCGTGTCGTCGATTCGCGGCTCTCCGACGAGGGTAGCAGCGTTCGGCGGCGCCGGGAATGTCCTGCCTGCGGACAGCGCTTTACCACCTTTGAACGTGCCGAACTGAGCCTGCCCGTGGTGGTCAAGGCCGATGGCCGCCGCGAGCCCTTCAGCGAGGAAAAACTCCTGCGCGGGCTCTTCCGGGCGCTGAGCAAAAGGCCCGTCGCCACCAATCTCGTGCATGGGGCGGCGCGCAACATCCAGCGGCGCATCCGCGAGCGCGGGGAGCGTGAAATCCCGGCGCGCCTCATCGGTGAACTGGTGATGGAGGCCCTGCGCGACCTGGATCCCGTCGCTTATGTGCGTTTTGCCTCGGTCTATCGGCGCTTTGAGGATGTGGATGCCTTCAGCGCCGAAGTGGCTCGGATGAAACAAGGGGAAGAGGGCGCGCAAGCGGCTAACGCGCAAGATCGTGACCCAGACTGACGAAGATTTCATGGCCCTGGCCCTGGCCCTGGCCGAGCGGGGATTATGGAGTACCGATCCCAATCCGCGGGTCGGCGCGGTGGTGGTCAAGGATGGGGTCATCGTCGGCCAGGGCTGGCACCGTCAGGCCGGCGGCCCCCACGCCGAGGTCTTTGCCCTCGCCGAAGCGGGTGCTCAGGCCCAGGGAGCCACTGTTTATGTGACCCTGGAGCCCTGCAGTCACCACGGCCGCACTCCGCCCTGTGCCGATGCCCTCATTGCGGCTGGTGTGGGGCGGGCAGTGGTCGCCCTGCGCGATCCCAATCCCCTGGTGGCGGGCCAGGGGCTGGAACGGCTGCGGGCGGCGGGAGTGGCGGTGACGGAGGGGGTTCTGGCGAAGGCTGCCGCCGCCCTCAACCCCGGCTTCCTGCAGCGCATGAGCAGCGGTGTGCCCTGGGTGCGGCTCAAACAGGCCATGAGTCTCGATGGGCGGGTGGCCCTGGCCAATGGCGCGAGCCAGTGGTTGACGGGGGAGGCGGCGCGGGCCGACGTGCAGCGGGAACGGGCGCGGGCCAGCGCCATCGTCGTGGGCGTGGGGACGGTGCTGCGCGATGACCCGCGTCTGGCCCCGCGCCTGGGGGAAGATCTCCTGCGCCACCCCGTCAAGGTGGTTCTGGATAGCCGCCTGCGGACACCGCCCACGGCGCGGCTTTTCCACACCCCCGGCGCGGTGTGGATCTGCCACGGTCCCCAGGCCCCCAAGGATGCCATGGGCCCCCTGCAGGCCGCCGGCGCCACCTTGCTGGCCGTCCCCCAGGCGGCGGAGGGACTGGATTTGCTTGCCGTCCTGCGCATCCTGGCGGCGCGGGAGATCAACGAATGCCTGGTAGAGGCGGGCCCCACCCTGGCGGGCGCCCTGCTGGCGGCGGGGCTCGTCAGCGAATGGCTGCTCTATGTGGCGCCCAAGCTCCTCGGCCACGACGCCCAACCCGTGGCCCGCCTCGGGCCCTTCGCTGCCCTGGAGCAAGTGCCGCAATGGCGGATCCAGGCCAGCACCCGGCTCGATGCCGACCTCAAGCTGCTCTTGCACCCCAAGGAGAACGCCTGATGTTTACCGGAATCATCCAAGGCCTCGGCAAGATCCATGCCCTTCAGCCCCAGGGCGGTGACCTGCGCCTGGAAGTGGACGCGGGGCCTCTGGACCTCGGGGACGTCGTCCTGGGCGACAGCATCGCCGTTTCCGGGGCCTGTCTCACCGTCACCGCCCTCCATGGCTCCCGTTTCGCGGTGGACGTCTCCCGGGAGAGCCTGGACAAGACCACCCTCGGTGCCCTGCGCCCGGGCAGCGCGGTCAATCTCGAAAAGGCCCTGCGCCTGGCGGATCGCCTCGGCGGCCACCTGGTGGCCGGGCATGTGGATGGGGTCGGCAGGATCTGCGCGCAACGCCGCGCGGGCCGTTCCCTGGTCTTCGCCATCGCGGCGCCGGAGGGCCTGCGCCGCTACATTGCGGCCAAAGGCAGCATCTGCGTGGATGGCATCAGCCTGACGGTCAATGCCGTCGACAGCGCCGCCTTTTCCCTCAATCTCATCCCCCACACCCTGGAGCATACCACCGCCGCCCATTGGCAGGTGGGGCAGCAGGTAAACCTGGAAGTGGACCTCATCGCCCGCTATCTGGAGGGATTGATGGCAAGCATGGGCGCTGCGGGTGTAAGATCAGCACCCATGGATCGGGATTTTTTGGCGCAAAAAGGGTTCCCCGTATGAAAGAGGTCACTATCAGCCCCACGGCCGAGATCATTGCCGAAATTGCCGCAGGCCGCATGGTCATCCTCATGGATGACGAAGGCCGGGAGAACGAAGGGGACCTCATCATGGCGGCAGAATTCGTCACTCCCGCCGCCATCAACTTCATGGTTCGCCACGCCCGCGGCCTGGTCTGCCTGCCCCTCACTCCGGAGCGTTGCCGGCAGCTCCGGTTGCCGCAAATGGTCGGTCACAATCGCGCCAGTCTGGGCACCGCCTTTACGGTCTCCATAGAAGCCGCCCAGGGCGTCACCACGGGCATTTCCGCTGCGGATCGCGCCGCCACTGTCCAGGCCGCCATTGCCGACAACGCCGGCCCCGACGACATCGTCATGCCCGGTCATATCTTCCCCCTCATGGCCGAACCGGGCGGCGTGCTGGTGCGCGCCGGGCATACGGAGGCGGCCATCGATCTCGCCCGCCTCGCCGGGTGCAAGCCCGCCGGAGTCATCTGCGAGATCCTCAACGAGGACGGCGAAATGGCGCGCCTGCCTGATCTCCTCCCCTATGCCGCCCGGCACGGCCTCAAGATCGGCACCATAGCCGACCTCATCAGCTATCGCCTGGAGCGGGAACGCATCGTCGTGCGCGAGGCCAGCGGCCCCTGGTCCACCCCCTACGGCCCCTTCCAGCTCTATGCCTATCGCGACTGGGTGGCCAACGAAACCCATTTCGCCCTGGTCCATGGGGATCCCGAAGGGGCAGGAGAAGCTCCCGTACTGGTGCGCGTGCAGGTGCAAAAAGCGCTTACGGATCTGTTTTCCGGCACCGACGCTCCCAACGCCCTGGCCATGGAGCGCATCGCCGCCGCCGGCCGCGGGGTGCTGATCTACCTGCGCCACAACGAAAGCGATGCGGAATTGCTGGAGCAGATTCGCGCCCTGCCCGTCAAGCCCCTGGGCCCTGGTCAGGCCGGCGACAGCGGGCGGGTCCTGCGCACCTTCGGAATCGGTGCCCAGATCCTCACCGATCTGGGGGTGCGCAAGGCCCTGGTTCTGAGTGACAGCCATTTTCAATATCGCGGTATCGGCGGATTCGGCCTGGAAATTGTCGGCCAACGCCCTTTTCATGATAATCCCGAGGATCTCCAATGATGCAACGTATCGAAGGGGCGCTCACCTGCAGCGACGCCCATTTTGCCCTCCTGGTCAGCCGTTTCAACAGTTTCATCACCCAGCAGTTGGAGCAGGGGGCGGTGGACGCCTTGCTGCGCCACGGTGCCACCGAGGAACAGTTGCACATCGTCTATGCCCCCGGCGCCTATGAAATACCGCTGCTGGCCAAAAAACTGGCCGGCAGTGGCCGTTATGACGCCGTCATCTGTCTGGGGGCCGTCATTCGCGGCGGCACGCCCCATTTCGACTATGTCGCGGCAGAGGTCTCCAAAGGGGTGGCGCAGGTAGGGATGGATACGGGCGTGCCCGTCATTTTCGGGGTACTGACCACCGATAGCATCGAGCAGGCCATCGAACGGGCGGGCACCAAGGCGGGCAACAAGGGTTTTGACGCCGCCATGACCGCCATAGAAATGGTCAACCTGTTGCGTCGGCTATGAAGGGGAGTCGCCGCCTGGCCCGGCAGGCCGTGGTCCAGGCCCTGTATCAATGGCAACTCAATCCCAGTTCCTGCGACGGGATCGAGGCGGAGTTCCTGGCCGACCCGGAACGTCTGGCCGGGGCCAATCAGGGCTTTTTCCTGGAGTTGTGGCGGGGGGTCTGTGCCCATCTGGAGGCGCTGGACCCGGCCATCGCCGCCCAGATCCTCGATCGCAGTTGGACCGGCGAGATCAGCGAGGTCGAACGCGCCATTCTGCGTCTGGCGGCCTACGAGTTGCGCTATCACCCCCAGACCCCCTACCGCGTTGTCATCAATGAAGCCATCGAGCTGGGGAAGGGCTTTGGCGCCGAGCAGGGCCATCGCTTTGTCAATGCAGTGCTGGACAAGCTGGCGCAGGAATGGCGCGGCATGGAGTTCATGGCCAAAAGCCAGACCTCTTGAAAAGGATCATCGGGACCGCAGCGATATTTTGTTGCAAGGACCTTTTGAATTGCCGTTGACATTGTGCTATTACCCATAAGATGATCTTTTGGTCTGCACCCAGACAGGAGTTATCCAAATGGCAGTCGACACCCCCAAAGCAAGCCCGAAAAAAAGCAGCAGGAGTATCGCCGGCAAGGCCAGCGCGACCCCGGTCGAAAAGCCCGTAGCCAGTCCCCGGAAGGCGCCAGCCGCCGCGAAGGCGGAAACACCGGCCCCGGCAGCCCCGCAGCCCCGCAGCAGCAAAAAGCCAAACGCCGCCGATCGTGAGCAGATGATCGCGGTGCGTGCCTATTATCTGGCGGAGGAACGCGGTTTTGCCGGTGGTGACTGCGTGGCCGACTGGCTGGCCGCTGAAGAATGGGTGGACGGACAGTTTCCGAAAGGCAAGGCGGCAATGTCATAGTGCTTGCCGGGAGCTTCGTTGGCTGTTTGTGGAATTGCGCAAAAAGCTCTGGCAAAGCCTGACCTTTTTGCGCTAAGCTCTTCAACGATAAAGCAAGCCCCGCGGATCAGGAGTGTATAATGCGCCAGTTGTCCCGTCTCAAATCGCCTCTCGCAGTTCTCGGCTTGTGTTTCCTGGGGTGGGCCGCAGTTGCCAGTGCTGCGCCCGTCAGCCATGTCGACGCCGAGGATGTGGCCACCACCCAGCCCGCTGATTTAACCACGGCCAAGCTGGAAAACAGCATCGGCACCCGCTGCGCCCTTGGCGACGGGGTGCCCAAGGATTATAGCTTGGCGGTGCAGTGGTTCGAAAAGGCCGCCCAGCATGGTTATGGCAAGGCCCAGTACAATCTGGGCATGCAATACTATTTCGGGCAGGGCGTCACGCAAAACTACAGCCAGGCGGCCTATTGGTGGGAAAAGGCTGCCGCCCAGGGTATCGCCGCAGCCCAGTACAACCTCGGCAATCAGTACTTTATGGGTCAAGGTGTCCCCCAGGACTACGCCAAGGCAGCCGCCTGGTGGCACAAAGCCGCCGCCCAGGGCAACAAGGACGCCCAGCGCAACCTCATGACGCTGGCCCAAGTCAGTGTGGAACGCCCCGCCCAGGCCGAGCAGAAACTGGCCGTTGCGCAGTAAGCCGGCACCATCTGCTTCCCATATCCGCCGCCCTTTTTAGGGCTAGATGCAAGAACTGGTTGGAAACCGGCGGCTTTTGAGGTCAACGCCCCTGCTGCCGCAAAGGCGGCGAGGGGCGGAATTGGGAGACCGAAGGCGACCGTTTCCAGAAGGCCTCCTGGTTGGAATGGAATGATTGTCCGGTTTACGGAACCATGGCCTAGCACCGCGTCCGGCCAAAAACTGTCGGTCGAGGTTGCTCGTTGAAGGGCCGGAATAGAAGCAGTATAGTATTTTCTGTTAGGGGATCTATTTGTCTAGCAGATCATCCGGGTCAAGAAACGTCTGGAAAAGGTAGCAAAGATTGGGCCTTATGCCAGGCGAAGCAGCAACCAAAGCCGATAGAGCCTTTGCTGTAGGAGATGCTCATCATGGAATGGGATGTGGTAGAGGTCCACACAGAACCTCCATTGGCGCTGAAAGTGCGCTTTGCTGACGGACCACAAGGACGTGTGCGCTTTGAGCCAAGCCATCTAACGAGTGTTTTCGCTTCTTTGAAAGACCCTGTGATGTTCAGCCAGGTACATATCGACCAGGGCGCTCTGACGTGGCCAGGTGATGTAGACCTCGCTCCTGATGCCAAGTATGACGTTATCAAAATGCAGGGAGAATGGGTACTCAGCTAAAATGGGGGCCTCACCGTTTTGTCTCATAACAGATCCTCACCGGCTGCTGGAGAACCCAGCAGAATTAGACCGTCCGCCCTTCCTGTCCCAGCGCCAACGAGACAGAAGGATGCAAAAGGTCTGGCAACCTGATCCGTCACCAGGATAGGCTATGAGGGATACTCCAGGCAGTATGGCGCGTTGCACTTCAAACTTGAAACCGCCTACCTTAAAATCTGGTATTCCGTGCACTACTTGACCAAGAAGATTGATTAACTTACTATAGATGAAAGTATTTAGATAGGTACTCACCAGTCCGATGTAGTATTCCCCACCCATAACAGCCACGGCATTCTGAGATGTGTTCATCTCGGTCCTTATGCCTACAACGATCTACTCCGCGTTTCGCTGGCGGTTGTTAAGAATGTCTATTCTTTCTCTGGTGGGGTATCTATGCGTCTTTCGTATACTGTTTCTGAAGCTAAAACCAACATCTTGAGCGGCTTGTTGATCGCACTCGCCCTAGTCCCCGAGGCTATCGCCTTTTCATTTGTTGCCCACGTGCCACTAATTTCTGGGCTATATGGCGCATTCTTTATGGTCTTG
>JABEBX010020514.1_pt1 | contig 49372 bp, 46 predicted proteins | sample 7245971 | NCBI WGS metagenome assembly JABEBX01 (sample SAMN14506365, study PRJNA622280) | hot springs metagenome | biome: hot spring [ENVO:00000051]|acidic hot spring [ENVO:00002120]; feature: spring [ENVO:00000027]|sediment [ENVO:00002007]; material: sediment environment [ENVO:01001048]... | reverse complement strand
GAGGACGGCCGTATGGATTTTGCCGCGCGCACGGCGACGGAGATCTACAACCGCTGGCGCGGATTTCAACCCTGGCCAGGCGCCTTTACCGTTCTCCACGGCAAAAAGCTCCTCGTGCACCGTATGGCGACGACGCACGGGAGCGACGCCGAGCGGCTGGGCGCCGCTGCGCCGGGCACGGTTCGCGTCGAGAATCATCGCATCTTCGCCGCCTGCGCAGGAAATTCCTGGATCGAAATGATTGAGGTTCAGCAGGAAGGCAGGAAGCGACTCCACGCCGACGAGTTCCTGCGCGGCAATCCGCTCGCGGCTGAAACTCGCCTGGGTTGAGCGCCGTGGCAGCCATCTCTCCCGCTCGTCGAGCCGCCTTTCATGCTCTTCTCGCCATCGCGCGAGCGAAGTGTCACTCCGACGATCTGCTGCGCGCAAAGGAATGCAGCTCCCTGGCCGCCGCCGACCGCAATCTGGCGACCACGCTGATTCTGGGCGTGCTTCGCTGGCAGATCTGGCTCGACGCGCAGATTCGCCCCCGGCTCAAGCGCCCCAATGCCAAACTTGATCTCGAAGTTCTTCTCGCCCTTCGTCTCGGCGCCTTCCAACTGTATTTTCTCGACCGCGTCCCCGCGCATGCCGCAATCGATGAGAGCGTGGAACTGGCAAAACAGTCGGGCCATCGCTTTGCCGCCGGCTTGGTGAATGCCGTTCTCCGCGGCGCAGCTCGTGAGGCTGCCGCGCACGGCAGACTTTTGCGCGACGGCGCCGCCGCGGTCGAGGCGCACCCTGCCTGGCTGGTCGAGCGCTGGACCACGATGTATGGCGCGGAAGTGACGCAGGCCATCTGTCGCCGCGATCAGTGCCTGCCGCGAACCGCGTTGCGTCTCGCGGACCCTGCCGCTAGAGAGGAGCTGGGCAAAGCAGGAATTGAGATCGTTCCTGGCGAACTGCTTACGGCGGCGTACACGGTCGTTTCCGGCGATGTAACGGCGACAGCGGCCTTTCGCGAAGGCCGCGTGCGCGTGCAGGACGAGGGATCGCAGTTGGTTGGCGAACTGGCTTCCTGCGCCGCTCTCGCCCAAAACGCGGAAAGCATTCTGGATGCATGCGCGGCGCCCGGCGGCAAGACGCTGATTCTCGTCGAGCGCGATCCTCAACGCCGCGTCGTCGCTTGCGAGGCAAGTCCGAAGCGGTTTGCCGCGCTGCGGAAACGCCTGGCCGGCCATGAGAGCCGTGTGGAATGCCGGCTCGCCGATGTAACTGCGTTTGAAGAAGACTCGACTTTCGATTTCGCACTGGCCGATGCGCCTTGCAGCGGCACCGGCACGCTGGGCCGCAACCCTGAAATCCGCCACCGCCTGCAGTCGGAGGAGCTGCCGCGCCTCGCGGAGCGCCAGGGCATGATTCTTCGCTCGGTTTTGCGCCTCGTTCGCCCCGGAGGTCGAGTGGTCTACTCCACCTGCTCCCTTGAGCCCGAGGAAAACGAGCTGCTCATCGCGGCGGTGCTTCAAGAGAACCGGAATCTACGCCGGGTTTCGCTCGCGCCGGTTATCGATACGCTGAAGCGCGACGGCATTCTCGCGCCTGAAGGCGCGGATCGGATTGGGAAGAGTCTCACGCCTGAGGGCGCGCTGCTCCTTTTGCCCGGCGCTGTGCCGAGCGACGGCTTTTTTGTCGCCCTGATCGAACGATCCGCCTGACTGCGGTGCTCACGCGCCGCTATGCGCTCTCCGGCTCCAGACGCAAGCCCGCAAGCTCGCGTCCCAGATGCGCGCCGAGGGCCTCCACCACCAGGTTGTGATCGTCGCGCTGCGACAGCCCGGAGACTGTTACGCTGCCCACGACACCTGCATTCTCCACGATGAGCGGAAACGATCCGCCGTCGGCCGCGTAATCCGCGACGGGCAGTCCATAGCGGTCGAGAAGCGTCGTCCCTTTCAGCTTGAGCGTCAGGCCGACGGCATAGGAGCTGCGATGGAAGCGCGCCACCACATTGCTCTTGCGGCGCACCCACTCGGCATTGTCTGGAGTCGTGCCGTCGAGCGCCGCATAAAACAGCGGCTGGCCGAAGCGCCGCACATCAATCACGAGCTTCAGCCCGCGCTCCGCCGCCAGCCTGCGTAGACGCGATCCAATCTCCCACGCAACCCGCGCATCGAAACTCTGCAGGCGCAGCTCGCGCTCCTGGAACGCGATCCTTTCAAGATCCTCACTCAAACCCATGAGCCTGTCTCTCCTTGTTCTTGTCTATCTGACAACAGTAAAACGCACGACGGTGTTCTGGTCGACGCGCGAGCCTGCCTGCGGCGATTGCGTCAGCACCTCGCCAGGCTTTGCCGGCGGATGAAGAGGCGCAATCCCGCTGCCCATCGGCCCGATCGGCACATCGATCAGCTTCGGCGAGCCGGTGCGAATGCCGGCCTTGGCCAGTGTCGCCCGGGCGCTTGAGAAGAGCCATCCGGTAAAGTCCGGCATCACGTATCCATCGGGCGTCTCATCGTCCGGCGCGGCCACGAGCAGGCTCACGCTGGGTTGCTCGATGCCCTGCGCATGAGCCGGGGGATCCTGCGCCAGTACCGTTCCCTCGGCGGCGTCCGGGTACGGCAGCCGCGCAATTTCGCCCACCCCAAGCCCGGCGCGGCGCAGTTCCAGCGAGGCCACGCGCTCATCCTGGCCCACCGTCTCAGGCACGTCAACCTTTTGCGGCCCCAGGCTCTCGGCCACACGCACGCGCCACTGGCGGCGCACCACCGTACCCGGCGGGGGCGACTGCGACAGGATGTGGCCGGCGGCCACGCTGCCTGAATAGTAGCGGTTGTCCACGTCAAAATTCAGCCCCAAACCGGCGGCTTCGCTCAGCGCATCGGCCACCGTCATGCCTTTGAGCGCAGGCACCTGCACCTCGGCCCCATGAATCGCGAACTGCATGGTTACGATGGCCGCCATCAGCGCCACGGCCACAAGCAGCAGGAGCAGCGAGACGACTCGAAAAAAGTTGGCGATAACGCGGGTACTCATGGAATCGGAAACGACCTTCGGGCGCAAACCGCGCCGCACGCTCTATCGGGTATTATCCGTCACCGGCTCGGGGTGGATGGTGACACGGTACACCTCGGGGCACTCCAGCTTGAAGCGATCCTCGAGCGCCGTGATTGCCTCGTGCACACGATGCATGGTCAAATCGTCGGGCAGCGTGCAGTGGCAACTGACGGAGATATGATCGCGCGTGCGGCCAACCGCGATCGCATGCACGTCGATGATCTCCGGAATTCCGGCGGCGGCGGCGCGCAGAGCCGCCTCGATTCTGCGGTCTTCGACCGCCGTCTCCTCAGGCTGCTCGATGGTCGCCGGCTCGCTCTCAATGTGCGTCAGCACGGAATCGATCTCCGGAACACTGCGCAGGATCTCGGCCTCGAGCGCGGTGACGAAGCTGTGCGCCTCCCTGAGCCTCTTGTTTTCGTCGATTTCGACGTGCAGCTCGATCTGCAGCCGGCCGTGATGCGACTGGACGCTGAGCTCGTGTACCGAGACGTTGTTGCGCGCCGCCACTGCGCGCACGCGGTCGAAGATGCTTTCGGCGCGGGTCTCGCGCGGGACGGTATGAATGACGACGTCGGCCGCGGGCAGCACGCGTTGCACCGCGGCTGTGGCGGCATGGACCAGCTCGCCGGTGTGCTCAAAGGTAAAGCGCCGCGGCATGGCCAGCGTGAGATCGACAAAGTGGCCGGCGCCGGCGCGGCGCACGCGCGCCCGCTCCACAGCCTGCACGCCTTCCACGCGCTCGACCTCGCGCACCAGCCGCTGCCGGGTTTCTTTGGGGATTTCGTCGATCAATGCGCCTGCGGCCTCCTGGCCCAGGCGCAGCGCCATGCGCAAAATCAGGAGCGAAACCAGAATCGCGGCGATTGGATCGGCGTAGTGGAGGGCGGCAATCCCAAGGCGCGCTCCCATCCACGTAACACCGAAGCCGGCCAGCACCGCGAGCGTGGCCCAGATGTCCGAGGCGAAGTGGAAGGCGTCGGTCGCCAGGGCCGGCGAGCCGGTGCGCTGAGCCACTGCGCGCAACTGCCGCGAACGCCAGAAGTCCACGGCGATCGAAGTGAACAGCACCAGCACCGGCCAGATGGAGTGGTGCAGACTCACCCGGTGGTAAACGATGCGCAAAACCGCCTCCCACACGATCCACAGGCAGGAGACGACCATCAGGCCCGCCTCGGCAAGGGCAGAGAGGTTTTCGATCTTGCCGTGACCATAGGTATGGTCTTCGTCGGCGGGCTTGTCACTCACGTTGACCGAAAAGAAGGTGAGCGCGGCGCCCGCGAGATCGAGGCCGGAGTGCGCCGCATCGGAGAGCACGCCCAACGATCCCGAAAGCAGTCCGGCGCCAAGTTTGAGCAGGGTCATCGCCATGGCCGCCGTCATCGACCACCACGCCACGCGCCGCTTTTCGGCGGACATTGCGGCGAGGTCCGCGCCTTGAGGCTCTGTCGCCTGCGAGTTGGAGATGGCCGGGATCATGACGTTCTATCAGGGTAACGGCGGCCGCATGGCCGTGTACAACCCAGCAATGCCAAAGGTGTAAGGCTGCCATGCGCAACGCTGAAAGCCGGCCTGCTGCAGCATGACGAGCATCTCGCCTGGCACAGGGAAAGCGCCGACCGACGAAGGCAGGTAGTTATACGGTCCGCTTCTGCCGCATATCAACCGGCCAAGGGCCGGCAGCACGCGCCGGAAATAGACGGCGTAAACCTTGCCCACCAGGCCGCCAGGTTCGCTGAATTCAAGAATTCCCAACTGCCCGCCCGGCTTGAGCGCGCGATAAAATTCCATGAGGCCGGCCTGGTAGTTGGCCAGGTTGCGAAAGCCGAAGGCCGTCACAATCAGGTCGAGCGACTGGTCCCGAAGCGGGAGATGCAGCGCATCGGCCTCGATGGGAATTGCGTACGGCGCGCGTGATTTTTTTCTTCGCTTCGGCGCCTGCCGCCCGAACTTTTGCGCTCCGCGAAGCAGCATGGCGCGGGCAAAGTCACCGGCCAGAATCGGCCGCGCATCCGGCGGGCGCAGCTTCAGGAGAGCCATCGTCAGGTCGCCGGTGCCGCAGCAGATGTCAAGAATCTCCGCTTCAGGCTGCTCCAGCACGCTGCGGAACCGCCGCGACGCTCTGCGCCACCAAAGCCGGTCCACATTGGCTGAGAGCACGTGATTCAACAGGTCATAGCGTGGCGCAATGGCGTCAAACATCTGCCGCACGGCGTTGGCCGCGCCTGCCTCGTCCGCTGTTCCGATCGGTCTTGCTCCCGTCGCTGGCATGTATCTCCGGATTCTCCGCCAAAGGATTCGCGCCGCGATGGGGACGCGGCAGCTGTCTTCTATTTGATGCTATCGCCTGAATCGCCTGATGCGCTCATGGCGCAAGGCGGACTGCTCCCGTCAGCCTTCCTTTGCTGCGCCTGAAAGGTATACGCTGGTAATTGAAAATGGCTGTTCTCCCCCGTTCCGTATCTCCCGCCGCGACGCTACACCCGCCGCTGACAGATAGCCTCGGACGCACGATCCACGATCTGCGCGTCTCCATCACCGATCGCTGCAACTATAAGTGTATTTATTGCCGTACGGGTGAGTTTGGGGCGCAGTATCCGGAGCTGGCCAACGAAGAGTACCTGCGCCTGATCAGGCTGTTTGTCGACTTGGGCATTACCAAGGTTCGTCTTACCGGCGGAGAGCCCTTGTTGCGGCGCGGGGTGGTCGATCTGATCGCGGAGCTGGCGCGTATGCGCACGCCGGCAGGCGCGCCGCTGGACATTGCACTCACCACGAACGGACATCTGCTCGAATCGCTCGCCGGCCCGCTCAAGGCAGCCGGACTGAATCGCGTCACGGTGAGCATGGACGCCGTGGATGCGGAGACCTTCGAGCGCATCACGCGCGTTCCGGGCAGCTTCCCGGTTGTCCTCAAAGGTATCCGCGCGGCGCGAGCACAGGGTCTCACGCCGCTCAAGATTAATTGCGTTCTCCTGCGCGGATTCAACGACGACCAGATCGAGGGTTTCGCGCGCTTCGCCCGTGAAGAAGACGTGGTGGTGCGCTTCATCGAGTTCATGCCGCTTGAAGAGGGCCGGTTTTGGACGCCGGAGATCGTTGTGACGCTCAAGGAGATCGTCGAGCGCATTGGCCGCACGATGTCTCTCGTCGAACTTCCGCCGCGCGAGCCCAGCGAAACCGCGCGACGGTACGGTTTCGCCGATGGAAGAGGCGAAATCGGCATCATCGCTCCGGTCAGCCAGGCCTTCTGCGGCGCCTGCAGCCGGGTGCGGCTCACCTCCGACGGCAAGATTCGCACCTGCCTGTTTTCGCAGGTGGAGCACGACTTATACGGCCGCCTGCGGGCCGGAGCCAGCGATGAGGAACTCGCCGCTTACATCGTGCGTATCGTCAATGGGAAGGAGCCCCGCCATCGCATCGGCGAACCGGGCTTCCTCAAGCCGTCGCGCTCCATGGTGCATATCGGCGGCTGAGCAGCGGTCGGGATCCTGAACCGGCACGAAAGCAGGCACAGCCTGAAACCTTCGCCCTGTTGCATCCCTTTGTGTGACGGTATGATGGATAGACTCCTCCTGGAGTTGACAGATGCCCGATGACACGGAAGGCCGCATTCCCCTGGCAGATCTGCGCGTGTTTCATCAGCTTGCGCGATCATTGACCTCTAGCTTTGACCTCAATGCCATTTTGCGCACCATCCTGGAGCATATGGAGAGGATGGTCGAGGCGGAGCTGTGGACGCTGCTGATGCTCGACGAATCCACGCAGGAGCTGTACTACGCCATCGCCGCGGGTGACGCGCAAGAGGCCTTGAAGGATCTGCGCGTGAAAGTGGGCGAGGGGCTTGCCGGTTGGGTGCTTCAGCATGGCGAGTCGGTCATTGTCCCTGTGGCGGACGGCGATTCCCGCATTCAACACTCCGGCGCGGAAGGATTATGTTCCGTGCGTGGAGCCATTGCCCTGCCCTTACGCGGCCGCAAGGGCACGCAGGGCGTGATTGAGATTCTCAATCCACGTGGCGAGATGTCGGACTATACCATTGCTTTTCTGCATATTCTGGCCGACCACGCGGCCATTGCCATTGAAAACGCGCGCGATGTAACGCGCATCCAACAGCTCACCATCACCGACGACACGACTGGCCTCTACAACGTGCGTCACCTGTACGATGTGCTCGATCGCCAGTTGAAACGATGCAGAAAATCGCAAACGCCGTTGAGCCTGGCATTTCTCGATCTCGACCGGTTCAAGCTGGTCAATGATCGCCATGGCCATCTGGTGGGCAGCGAACTGCTGGCGCACACGGGGCGCAGGCTTCAGGAGCTGGTTTGCAAACGCGACATGTGCTTTCGCTATGGTGGCGACGAGTTCGTGATTCTGATGCCTGACACCCATGCGGCGGCTGCCCTTGAGCGGGCCAGATCCCTGCACCGGGCCCTGATGGAAACCGAGTTCAGGATGAGGAACGGGATCAGGCTGAAGGTGAGCGCCAGTGTCGGCCTGGCCTCCGCGCCGGACGATGGCGTCGAGGTGCACACCATCATTCGCGCAGCCGACGCGCGCATGTATGCGGTGAAGAGCCACGGACGCGGGCAGGTGCGCGGCGGGTAAGGCAGGCAAATTCCGGTCAGAAAAGAGACCGGAGCGGGGTGAATGCCGCGCCTCGGCTATCTCCCGGTGTCGCCGCCGACCTGTACGACGACATATTTGGCAGGTCCGTGGCCTACATTCTTCAGGGTATGCAGGGTGCCGAACGCCACGTAGATCACGCTGCCGGCGCTGGCGCGTTCTGCCTTGCCGTCATGAACGAACTCCAGAGCGCCCTCCTCGACCACAATGACCTCGGAGTGCTGAATGCGGTGTGCGGGATTGGGGACAGTTCCGGCCGGCTGGATAGTTTCATGTACGGCGATGGCCTCGCCAGTCTTCAGCGTTCCCTTCAAAACATTGTGACCCACGGCGCCGTTCGGGGCGGTCTTGGCGCTGATCCCGTCCCATGGGAACACGCGGGAGTCTGTGAGTTTGTTGGAAGCTGCCGATTGCGCAGGAGCGTATGCGGCAGCCCACGCCAGAAGCCCAACCGTCAAAAGCCATCTCTTGATTGAATGTGGTTTCATGGGATCTGTTTGCCGCCTCGTAGCGAGTTGCGCTCATCGCCGGTTCGGGTGTCGAGCGGTCTTGTGGCCTCATCCTTGGCGTCGATCACCGTGCCCTCCGCGCGCGCTCCCCTGGCGATCACGGTCTGGCCGTTGACGACCACATCGTCGGCCACCGTGGCGTTGAATGTATCGCCGGGGCTGCTGATCTTCGAGCCGAGATCCTGATCGAGGCGCACACGGAGATTGGTTCCCGCGGGAAGATCAACAACTGCCGGCGGGGGCGGAGCTTGTTGAGCAGGGCTGGCAACCGGAGCCGCTGCGGACGGCTGCGCGTTCGAATGGGGGCTGTTGTAATTGCCAGTCTGCGGTGTATTGCCTGCCGGCTGCGCATTGTTCGTCGGCTGCGAGCTGTTGGTCATCGGCGAGCCGTTGACCTGCTGCATGTTGGTCGCCTGCTGCGGGGTGGATTTGCATCCGTCGATCGCCGCCGCATAGGCGAAGGCGAGGAGGGCGAGGAAGACGAAACTGACACGTGATTTCATAGCGACCACTCCTTGAAGGAAAGTTTGTTCAAGCGCGCGCCGTCATTAAAAACGGAGATTCTTGCGGCAAAGCCGTGAATTCGAGGTCTCGATGGCCCCTGAAAATCCGCTGCCAACAAAGAGGATCAGCCTGCCAACTAACCCAACAGTACACAGCATCTAACGTTTCCGCGCAAATGTACAGGGTTTCCGCAGGCGCCGCACCAGATTAAATGTCGAGGTTCTTGACGTCGAGCGCGTTGTCCTCAATGAATTTACGGCGCGATTCCACGTCCTCGCCCATCAGGGTGGTGAAGATGGACTCGGTTTCGGCGATGTCTTCGAGCTTGACGGTGAGCAGCGTGCGGCGTTCCGGATCCATGGTGGTTTCCCAGAGCTGCGCCGCTGTCATCTCGCCCAGGCCCTTGTATCGCTGTATCTGGTAGTCCTTCTTGCCCTGCTCCACGATGTAGGCAAAGAGCTCGCGGGCGGTCTGTTTTTCGACCGGATCGCGGAGAACTCGCGCTCCACGGATGGGAGCCTTGACTTCAGCCTTGGCCCCGGCGCCTTCAGTCTCCTCTTCGTCTTCGGCGGACGGAGCGGATTTCGTCGCAAACTCCACGAGGAAGGGCGGCTCGATAAACTCCTTGATGAGCGAATACTTCGACATCATCTGCCGGAACTCGGGGCTCGACGCCAGCGTCCAGTCGATATGGCGTTCGGCGCCCTGCGCATCGGTAAAGGAGATCGACCAGGTGTGGTGCTCATCGTCCTCCACCGGTTTCGCCACCTTGATCTGAAACTCGTCGGCGCGCTCGACCAGTTGTGCATGGAGCGCGGCAATCTTCTCCGGCACTCCGTCGCCGTCTTTCGACGAGAAATCAGCGCGATGCGTCAGCACTGCGCGGGCCAGCATCTCTGTCAGCTTCTCGTTGCGGATGCGCTTGTCCACCTTCTCCGCAAAACCCAGGTACTCGTTGAGCGTGCCCATGAAGCGGTTGAGATCGGCGCCCTCGATGCGGCTTGCGGCCTCGCCGTGGCGCACAATCATGCCTTCGGCTGCGCGCTTGACCATCACCTTCACAAACTCGCGGTCGTCCTTGATGTACTGCTCAAAGCGCCCCTTCTTGATCTTGTAAAGCGGCGGCTGGGCGATATAGACATGATCGCGCTTGATGAGCTCCGTCATGTGGCGGAAAAAGAAGGTGAGCAGCAGGGTGCGGATGTGGGAGCCGTCCACGTCGGCGTCGGTCATCAGGATGATCTTGCCATAGCGCAGCTTCGACGGGTCGAAATCCTCCTTGCCGATCCCACAGCCCAGGGCGGTGATCATGGCGCGGATCTCCTCGTGGCCCAGCATCTTGTCGTAACGCGCCTTCTCGACGTTCAGGATCTTGCCCTTGAGCGGCAGAATGGCCTGGAAGCGACGGTCGCGGCCCTGCTTGGCTGTCCCGCCGGCCGATTCGCCCTCGACCAGATAGAGCTCGCAGCGATCCGGGTTGCGCTCGCTGCAGTCGGCCAGTTTGCCGGGCAGCCCGCCGCCGTCGATCGCGCCCTTGCGCCGCGTCAGGTCGCGGGCCTTGCGGGCCGCCTCGCGCGCGCGGGCCGCCTCAATGGCCTTGTTGATGACGCGTCGCGCCACGGGCGGATTCTGCTCCAGATACATTCCAAGGCGCTCGTTCACGAACGCCTGCACTATGCCGGCGATGTCGGAGTTCAGCTTGCCCTTGGTCTGCCCCTCGAACTGCGGCTGCGGCAGCTTTACGCTGACCACGGCCACCAAACCTTCGCGCACGTCGTCGCCGCTCAGGCTCTCCTTCATGTCCTTGAAGAGGCCCATCTGCTGGCCAATGTAGTTGATGGTGCGCGTCAGCGCGGCGCGGAAACCCGATAGATGTGTTCCGCCATCGACGGTGTTGATGTTGTTGGCGAAGCTGAAGACCGTCTCCGAGTAGCTGTCGTTGTATTGCAGGGCAATGTCGATCTCGACGCCGTCGCGCGAAGCCTCCATGACGATGGGCTTGTCGTGCAGGACGGATTTGCCGCGGTTGAGGTGCTTGATGAACTCGGCGATGCCGCCGGCGTAGCGGAACTCGGCGCGACGCGCCTCGCCGGTCTTGGGATCGGCGGTGCGCTCGTCGGTCAGCGTGATTTCAAGCCCCTTGTTCAGAAACGCCATCTCGCGCAGGCGCTGCGCCAGCGTGTCGTAGTTGAACTCGGTGGTGGTGAAGATGGTCTTGTCGGGCAGAAAGTGCACCTTGGTTCCGCGCTTCTTCGTCGTACCCGTCTTGCGCAGATCGCTGGTGGGGATGCCGCAGCTGAAATCCATCTCCCAGGTGTGGCCGTCGCGCCAGATCTCCACATTAAACTCCTGCGAAAGCGCGTTGACGCAGCTCACGCCGACGCCGTGCAGGCCGCCGGAGACCTTGTAGGTCGAGGAGTCAAACTTGCCGCCGGCGTGGAGCTTGGTGAGCACCACCTGCACCGTGAGCATTTTTTCGCCATTGGGCAGCGTCTTCATGTCCACAGGAATGCCCCGGCCGTCATCGACAACGGTGATGGAGTTGTCGACGTGGATGACGACATCGATCTTCTTGCAGTAGCCGGCAAGCGCCTCGTCCACCGAGTTGTCGACTACCTCGTAAACCAGGTGGTGCAGCCCCATCTCTCCCGTCGAGCCAATGTACATGGCCGGGCGCAGACGGACCGCTTCAAGGCCCTCTAGAACCTTGATGTTATCGCCGGTGTAGCTTTGGCTAGCGGCGTCGAGGGAGGTGCTGCCGAGAACTTCAGTCGCCATAGAATTCCGTTCGCAAGAGGTGCCGGATCGAGGACCGGCAGAGACGTCTTCCAGTCGCCGGAGAGCAACGAACCGCGTGAAAAATGGGGCTATCAACCCCCGTTGTCTAGCCCGTTTATCTAGATTTTACCATGCGGCCGGGGCGCGAGCGGGCGTGGAGCAAAGGCGTGCGCCGGGTGTCTGCGAGCCAGGAATGGACAGATTCGATGACGTTGGTAATCAATCTCGGATCAAGTTTGCTATGTATATGAATCTACTATGCTTAGAAGAATTTTTAAGATATGATTTCCTTCCAGAAAGAGATCCTTCTCTTTCTTCAATCTCAGTCATGGAGGTAATCCAAGATGCAATCCGTTATTCGTCTGTTCGCCCTCGCCGTCGCCGTCACCGGCCTAGCTTTCGCCTCGTTTGCTCCGGCCCGCACACAGAATCATTCCCGTCCTGTATCGATTATGGCCGGCACAGTCAATCTTCCGGGGCCTATACCCTGTAAAGACGAAGTATGCTTCATGCCGAATCGCTAGATTCTTTTTGGGAATACGTTTCGAAATGAACGAGATAGCACGAAAGTGCCAGGAATGTATGACTCCTATGTCATTGAGGCTCAAGGCGGCTTGGCGCTATCCTGTATTTGCTACAGGTTGCGCCAAGGCCTTATGCCCTTCAATGTTGCGATGTCGGCGATGAGTACAGCAGAGATGTTTCTATGGGCTGCGCTTGCGCTTCTCTTTTGGGGCAAGGGCTTGCATAACCGCTTTCGCGCCATGGGCGTGTATCTGGCGTTCAGGGCGTTCTCTACGCCGATCCTGTTCGTTACACTGCACGAGAAAACGCAGCCTTGGGGCCTGGCGCATCACGCTCTCCTGGGAGAAATTTATACAGCGGGCTTCACGAGCAGCTACCTCGTGGCAGTGGTTCTGCTGTTTTTTGTCTGCATGGAAGTCTTTCGCGACGCTCTGGCGCCATTCCCTGCGATTGCCAAATTCGCCAATGTAATCTTTCGCTGGGCCGCGATGGTTGCGATGGTCGTGAGTTTAGTTTCAACCACATCCGCGTACGTGAACCTGAATCTCCACCTCATCGTCGAAATCCTGTACAACCTGATGCACTCGGTGAGCGTCCTGCTGCTTTGCCTGTTGGCCTTCCTCTGCCTGAGCATGAACGCGCTACGTCTGACGGTGCGCAATCTCCCCTTTGGCATTGCCTTTGGTTTTGGCATCATGTCGGCAGGGGATTTCATCCTGGCGTCGTGGAGCTCTCACCTGACCTCCTACAACGATCCGGTTCAGTTCATTTACGAATCCCTGATCCTGTCCGCGTTAGTGATTTGGACGATCTACTGCGTCTTACCGGAGCCGGCGCGCAAGCCTATTCTCATTCCGGCCAACTCGACCATCTACCGTTGGAACGAGATCGCATCCGCACTGGGCCACACTGGCACCCGTGTGGCCGTGCCCCAGCCCGCCAACAGTTTCTTCCTCTCCGATGTGGAGCGCGTTGTCGAAAAGGTTCTGGCGCGCAACATGAAGGGGCGCGAGTCGGAATCCTAAGAGCCGGGAAGAGCATTCCAGCAAATAGAAATTGGAATATGCGGAAGGGGAGCCTCTGGCTCTTTCTTGCCGCGAGGCTTGGTATCCGGATCTGAGCCAGGTGCGCCAGACACAAAGCGCCCCCTGTACCGCAAGGGCGCTTTTACCGGACTCTGATTTTCTGTTAGGCCTGGGTTGATTTTGACGTCTCAGTCGAGGTTGGGGTTGTGGTCGAAGCAGAAGCTGCCGCACCATGCGATTGCGCCGGCTTGGCGTCAGCCTTGCGGATATCGATGCCGCCCTTGAAGAACGCACCGTCCTCAATGCTAATGCGTGCTGCGGCCACGTCGCCGCTCAACGCGCCTTCGGCGCGAATATCCACGCGGTCAGAAGCGGATACGTTGCCGCGCACCTTGCCCATTACCACCACCTCGCGCGCGGTCACGTTGGCGCTCACCTGGCCGTTGCGGCCGATGGTCACGCGGTTGCCGGGAAGATTGATTGCCCCTTCCACCTTACCGTCGATATACAGCGATTCGGAACCTGAAATCTCGCCCTTCACAAACAGACCCTTGCCGATCACGGCCTGATCACCCGCTGGTGCTCCCATGCGGCTCACAGTCTCGACTGGTGGTGTTGTTGTGTGCACGGGGGGTTGCGGCTCAGGGTTAGACGTCGCACGGATTGGCTCGCTCTGACTAGGTTTCCACATTGCGCTCAAGGTACGTTCCTTTTCTGTCCTGTAGGGACTGGGGGGATGCCGAGGCAACGATTATGGCTAAAGCCCAAATTCAAGTGTTTGTTCGCCGCGTCTGTGGCTGCGCGCAGCCATCGCCTCGCGGGCGAAAGCCAGGTAGTTTCAACCTTTCGCTTTCGCCACAATCGCCCGTCTCCCACATTCTACGGCAAAAGTTCAGATTCCTGCGCCTACTCTGAAGAACTCACCTGTTACCTTCCGAGTTGCCTTAATCTTGGCTTATGACCGATCGCGAGTTGGTTGCGCGCGTTGCCGCCTCGCCGGGACGCAAGGCCGGCTACAAACAGTTGGTCCACGGGCTGGGCCTCGGAGGCGGCCGTGAACGCCGGCTACTGCTGGAGCAGTTGGCGCGCCTGACCCTGCGCGGCCAGCTTGTGCAGCTCGATCGCGAGCACTGGAGCCTTCCCGGCGCTTCCGGCGCGAGCCCTGGCGCGAACAACCGTTTATTTGCCGGTCGGCTCGATCTGCACCGCGACGGCTTTGGCTTTGTGCGCCCTGATTGTCGCTCAGGCGCTAGGACGTCCGCAGAAATCACCGATATCTTCATTCCCCCCAGCGAGATTGGCGGCGCCATGCAGGGCGATCAGGTTCTGGTTGAAGTCGATCCGCCGAAGGCGGATGGGCGCATCTCGGGCCGCATCGTTCGTGTCCTGGAGCGCTGCAACCCGACCATCGTGGGTACCTTTCGCTTGGCCAACCCTGCTCGCGGCCGGAATCAAAACTTCGTCCTGCCCTTCGACGAGCGCATGACGCAATTTATCGTCATTCCTCCAGGCGCGGAGAACACACGTGGCGTTACCTCCTCGCCACATCGGGTTCTCGGTCGCAAGGCTCCTGCGGCAACCGATCATGAAAGCCTTGACGGCCTCATTGTCGATGTTGAAATCACCAGCTGGCCTACGCCCACGCGTCCGCCTGTTGGCCGCGTCATTGAAGTTCTTGGCTCGCCCGAAGACTTCGGCGTCGACGTCGAGATGATGATTCGCAAGCACCGGCTGCCGCGCATCTTCCCTGAAGCCGTACTCGCCGAGGCGCGCGCCGTTGCCCGCTTCGATGCGGGAGCTGCGGCCCGGCGCGCCGACTTCCGCGCCCTGCCCATCGTCACCATCGACGGCGAAACGGCCCGCGATTTCGACGATGCCGTTCTCGTCACCGATCGCGCAGATGGCGGCTACGAGCTGCAAGTTCATATCGCCGATGTGGCCGAGTACGTTCAGCCGAACTCCGCGCTCGACGGTGAAGCCAGGCTGCGCGGCACTAGCGTCTACTTCCCCGACCGCGCCATCCCCATGCTGCCGCGGGAGCTCTCGACCGACATCTGCAGTTTGCGCCCCAACGAGGACCGCCTCGTTTTGAGCTGCATCATGCAGATTGATACCGAGGGCCGCATTGAGAGCTTTGAAATTGTCGAAGGCGTCATCCGCTCCGCGGCGCGTATGACATACACAGAGGTCACCGCCATTCTCGATCGGCCCGGTACTCCTGTCCAAAACTCGGAGACGTGGGGGCGCTTCGAGCGCATGAAGCGCCTTGCCGTGCTGATGAACCGGCGTCGCGAGGAGCGCGGCTCCATTGATTTCGATCTTCCCGAACCTGTCATTGAGTTCGACGACAAGGGGCAGATGCGCGGCATCACCCGCGCCGAGCGTACCTGGGCCAATCGCCTGATCGAAGAATTCATGCTCGCGGCGAACGAGTGCGTGGCCGTCTGGCTTGAGGATCTCGGCGTCCCGTCGCTCTATCGCATTCATGAGAAGCCGGAACCGCGCCGCGTTGTGCAGTTTGAGGAACTCGCCGCCAGTTTTGGCTATTCTCTCGGGCTCGGAGCCCTGCCGGTTAAGCGCGTGCAGCTCCGCGCCGAGCGCCGCGAGTCGTATGGCCGCGGACGCAACCCTCGGCAGCACGAGGTTCCCGAGGAGATCGCCGTTACGCCGCGCATGTATCAGAAGCTGGCTGCGCGCATTGAAGGCAGGCCCGAGGAGCGTATTCTCAGCTATCTCATGCTGCGCTCGCTCAGCCAGGCGCGCTACTCCGCGACAAACGAGGGCCACTTCGCTCTGGCCGCGCCCACCTATACACACTTCACCTCACCCATTCGCCGCTATCCCGATCTGATCGTGCACCGCATTACGAAGGCCCTGCTCCGTGCCGGCGTCTCCGGCCACCGCGACGTCGCGGCGTCGCGCATGGATTCGCCGTGGTTGCATCCGAATGAAGGCAACCCAAGGATGGCCGCGCCGCGATCCTTGGCCCCGAACCGGACTCCGCACGCAGCGTTAGCCTCCCTGAACCCGCCTGTCCCCGAGTCTGAACTCGCCGCCATCGCCGACGAATCCAGCACCGCCGAGCGCCGCGCCGCCGAGGCCGAACGCGAGTTGGTCGAGTGGAAGAAGGTGCGCTTCATGGCAGACAAGGTAGGCGACGAGTTTGCTGCTCTCGTGCTCAACCCAGCGAAGTACGGCCTCTTTGTCGAACTCACCGATCTCTTCGTCGAGGGGCTTGTCCCCATCGACACGCTGCGTGGTGACCGCTATACCTGGCGCGAAAACACGCACGAAATCGTAGGCGAGCGCACCGGCCGCCGCTTCCGCGCCGGCGACCGCGTGCAGGTGATTCTGGACCGCATCCTTGCCCAGGAGCGCAAGCTGCAGTTCGCGCTCGTCGAGGAGGAACTGCCGCTGAGCGGCGGCAAACCGCCCAAGCCTTCCTCCAAATCAAGGAAGCGCGCCAAAAGAGAAGCGGCGCAACGCCGCCAAAAGCCGCTGCAACGCCGAGGCCAACGCTAATAATTCTCCACGGCCGAATTCCTGCGTCCGAGCCTTTCGCTCTGCATCCCATACAATGGGTAGGGGAGTATTTGATCGCATGGCGCACACGGTTTTTTGCGTTCGTTATAAGAAGGAGATGGAGGGGCTCGACGAGCCGCCCTTCGACTCCGATTTCGGCCAGAAAATTTACAAAAACGTCTCCAAAACAGCATGGGACGAGTGGCTGAATCACCAGAAGATGCTGCTCAACGAGTACCGCCTGCAGCCCTGGCTGCCCCAGGCGCAACAATTCCTCATCGAACAGATGGAACAGTTCTTCTTCGGTGCAGGCTCATCCCTGCCCTCGGAGTACGTTCCGCCGGAGAAGTAACGCGGGCGCGCCCCCACGGCAGCCCAGCATCGGTGTAAACTAAACAGGAACCCCAGAGGTCGGCTGCTGTAGAGCCGGCTACCTTTTGTCGGGACGTGGCTCAGCCTGGTAGAGCACTCGCTTGGGGTGCGAGGGGTCGGCAGTTCAAATCTGCCCGTCCCGACCATTTATCCGCTTCCAATCCTGCCGCACCCTTTCCGCCTCTGTCTCTCTGCGCGATGCACGGAGCGTTGAGGTGTTTCAATGGCGCCTAACCAGGATCTTTATGATGCAATCTTGAATGGCAACGCCAAGAAGGCTCATGCCGCCACGGCAAGGGCACTGACGGCTGGCGCCTCGCCCATGAAACTGATTCAAGGTTCGATGGCGCCAGCCATGAATGAGGTCGGCCGCCTCTTCGCGTGCGAAGAGTATTTCGTGTCGGAACTTCTGCTTGCGGGTCGCGCCATGAAGAGCGCCATGAAGTTGCTGAAGCCACTGCTTTCGGCCTCCGGCGAGAGAATGGCGGTCCGCGTCGTTATCGGCACGGTCAAAGGCGACCTGCACGACCTCGGCACCACCACCATCGCCGCGCCGCGTGGAGTTGCGCTGCAGAAACGTCTGCTGCCCCGTGCACCCACCGCGCTCCGCCTGCTATCGTAATCCTTTGTTTCGTAAGGAGAGCAGACACACCATGCCTCATCCCGTGATCAAGTTCGGCACCGACGGATGGCGTGCCGTCATCGCCGATGACTTTACCTTTGTCAACGTGCGCATCGCGGCTGAAGCCATTGCCAACTACGTTCACGCGCAGGAGGATCCGAAGAAAGGTCTCTGCATTGCCTACGACACGCGCTTCGGCTCGAAGGCCTTCGCCCGTACTTGCGCTGAAGTGGTTGCGGCCACAGGCATTCCCGTCCAACTGGCCAGCGCCGTCACGCCCACGCCCGCGCTCAGCTTTGGCGTGCGCGAGCGCGGCGCCGCCGGCGGCATCATGATCACCAGCTCGCACAACCCGGCGCAGTGGAACGGCGTGAAGTACAAGGGCTGGTACGGCGGCTCGGGCAGGCCGAGCATGATTGCCGCCATCGAAACGTATCTCGGCAAGCCTGCCCCGCGCGCGGCGCAACCGGCGACGATCACAGAGGTTGACTTTCTGCCCACCTACCTCAAAGCGATCAAGAGCTTCGCCGATCTCGACATCATCGCCAGGTCGGGGATGAAGTTCTGCATTGACTCGATGTATGGCGCCGGGGGAACGATTCTCTCCGACATCTTTTCGTCGTTCGGCGTGGCCAACGTCGCCATCCGATCGAATCCCGACCCTCTCTTTCCCGGCATCAATCCGGAGCCCATCGAGCCGCACATCCGTGCCTTGGGCGAGGCCACCGTCGCCAACCGCTGTCATGCCGGACTCTGCACCGATGGCGACGCGGACCGCATCGGGGCGACGGATGAGCATGGCAACTTCGTCGACCCGCACAAGATCTACTCCGTGCTCCTCAGTTGGGTGCTGAAGCGCAAGGGCTGGCCCGGCGCTGTTACCCGCGCCTTCAACACCACCAAGATGCTCGATCGCATCGCGAAAAAGTACAACCGCGAGCTGATCGAGCACGGCATCGGCTTCAAGTTTGTCTGCGACTACATGCTGGAGCGCGAGATTGTGATGGGCGGTGAGGAGTCGGGCGGCATCGGCTTCCAGCGCCACCTGCCCGAGCGCGACGGTTTGCTCAACTGCCTGCTTCTCGCCAATGTCATGGCCGAAGAAGGCAAGACCCTCGGCCAGCTCGTGGCCGATCTTCAGTCCGAGTACGGCGAACACCTGTACGGACGCATCGATCTGCACATTCCCTACGACATCAAGAACGCCGCGATCAGCCGGGCGCGTGCGCTGCCGGCCGGCGACACGACCTTTGCCGCAATGCCCATTCTGCGCACCGAAACCCTTGACGGAGTGAAGTTCTATCTCGACAACCCGGAAGCCAAATCCAAGCCCAACGCCGCCGAAACGTGGCTCCTGCTGCGCGCCAGCGGCACCGAGCCGCTGATGCGCATTTACACGGAGTCGTGCTCGAAGGAGTCGGTGGCGAAACTATTGGAGTCGGCGCGCGTGTTTGCGCTGGGCGGGTGACCACACGCATTTTCCTTCGGGCGCGGCGCTCGGCGCCGATGGCAGGCGGGAGTTACGGTGCAAAAGATTGTCGAAGCCATCAAACAGCGTCGCAAAAAATTGCCTGCCCCTTCCCTCGCCGCATTTCGTTCGAGCTACCGAACCGTTGCCACCTTGGCCCGCTTGCCCAGACGTACGGTCAGCCGCGCAGGCATTGCCCCCACCGGAATCAACAGGCTTTCCACGAGCGCGCTTTCCACACGCACGGCCTTCTCGGCGATCTTGCGGTTGGCCTCGGCATTGCTTGCGGCGAGGCCCATCGCGACCAACAGCTTCGGAAGACGAATCTGATTTGTTCCTTCCGGTCCCGCCACATCGCCAAAGGCCACGGTGACTTCTTCGAGATTCTCTGCCGTTTCCTTCTGCTGGAACATGCGGGCCCAGTTTTCATCCGCGCTCTCGGCTGCGGCAGCGCCGTGGAAACCGGACACGATGGTGCGCGCCAGTTTCTTCTTGGCTTCCATGGGGTGCAGCTTGCCCGCAGAAACTTCCGCGCGCAGGTCGTCAATCCGGGAGCCGCGCAGATCGGTGAGCAGGAGATAATATTTCCACATCAAGTCGTCCGAGATCGACATCAACTTGCCATACATCTCGACGGGCGGCTCGTTGATACCGATGGCGTTGTTGAGAGACTTGCTCATTTTCTGCACGCCGTCGAGGCCTTCGAGGATGGGCGTCATGAGCACAATCTGCGGCTTCTGGCCGTAGTGGCGCTGCAATTCGCGCCCGCAGAGCAGATTGAACTTCTGGTCTGTCCCGCCCAGTTCCACGTCGCACTGGAGCGCTACCGAGTCGTAGCCCTGCATGACGGGATAGAGCAATTCGTGCAGGCCGATGGGCTGCTCGGCGTGGAATCGCCTTGAGAAGTCATCGCGCTCCAGCATCTGCGAGACCGTAAAGTGCGCCGTCAGCCGCACCGTGTCTTCGTAGCCGAGCCTGCCCAGCCACTCCGAGTTGTAGCGGACTTCGGTCAGTTTCTCATCGAGGATGCGGAAGACTTGCTGCTTGTAGGTTGCCGCGTTGGCGTCAATCTGCTCCCGGGTCAGCGGCTTGCGCGTGACGTTGCGGCCTGTGGGGTCGCCGATGAGCGATGTGAAATCGCCAATGAGGAAGATGACCGTGTGGCCGAGCTGCTGAAAGTGCCGCAGCTTGCGCATCAGCACGGTGTGGCCCAGGTGCAGATCGGGCGCGGTGGGGTCGAAGCCGGCCTTGATGCGCAAGGGGCGGCCGGTCCTGCGGCTCTCTTCCAGGCGCTCGCGCAGATCACTGACGCGAATGATCTCTGCCGCGCCTTTTTCGAGCAGATCCAGTTGTTCGTCTACAGGCAAAAATGTGCTCATCTGTGGTTTCAGTATAAATTCCGGGGCTTTTGGGCCGGTAGCCGGAAGGAAGTGGATGGGATCATGGCAGGAGGGTTCTTGCGCCGGAGATGCCGCGGGCGGGCTGGCCACTGGCCGATCGCGGCTTCCGCTATAATCAACGCATGCGCCAACCATTCCATCGCGCCTTCGCATGCGCGGCCGCGGCGGCTTCGGCCGCCTAGACTACCGCACCCCCTCATCCAGAAAACAATCTTCAGCGGTCGGCGGTCAGTTGACGTGTGCGCTTTGTAGCGGATCACACGCCATGGACGCACTGCCCGCTGTTCACGGTTGACGAAGCACTGATCACAGCCCACTGCCGTTACACTGGAGTCATCATGGAAGAGTTTTCTCGCATTCAGCGCCTGCCCGCCTACGTCTTCAACATCACCGGCGAGATGAAGATGGCCGCCCGCCGCCGTGGCGAAGACATCGTCGACTTTGGCATGGGCAACCCCGACGGCGCTACGCCAAAGCACATTGTCGACAAGCTGGTGGAAGCGGCGATGAAGCCGTCGACGCACCGCTACTCGGTTTCGCGCGGTCTGCCGCGGCTGCGCAAGGCGATCTGCAACTGGTACCAGACGCGCTACGGCGTGGAGCTCGACCCGGAGACGGAGGCCATTGTCACCATCGGATCAAAGGAGGGCATCGCGCACCTTTGCCTTGCGATTCTCGATTCGCGGGACACGGTGCTGGTGCCGAATCCCTCGTATCCGATCCATATCTACGGCCCGGTCATCGCCGGCGCGCACATCGTGAGCGTTCCGGTGCATGACCAGGACGAGTTTCTGAAGCAGCTTGAGGATCTGATTCCGCGCATGACGCCGCGGCCCAAGGCGCTGATCGTCAACTTCCCGTCGAACCCGACGACGGAGTGCGTGGAGCTGCCGTTCCTCGCGCGTCTGGTCGAGCTGGCCCGTGAGCATGGCTTTTATCTCATTCAGGATCTGGCGTACGCCGATCTGGCCTTTGACGGCTACAAGCCGCCCAGCGTGATGCAGGTTCCCGGCGCCAAGGACGTGGCCGTCGAGTTCTTCACGCTCTCGAAGAGCTACAACATGCCTGGCTGGCGCATCGGCTTCATGGTGGGCAACCAGAAGCTGGTGGCTGCGCTGGCGCGGCTGAAGAGCTACTTCGACTACGGAACCTTTACGCCCATCCAGGTGGCGGGCATCGCCGCGCTCGAAGGGCCGCAGGAGTGCGTGACGCAGATCTGCGAGATCTACCGGAAGCGGCGCGACGTTCTGATTGAAGGACTCAACAAGGCCGGCTGGCAAGTGCCGTCGCCCAAGGCGACGATGTTTGTGTGGGCCAAGATTCCCGAGGCGTATCGTCATCTCGGCTCGCTCGAGTTTTCAAAGCTGCTCTTGACCGAGGCCAAGGTGGCCGTTTCGCCCGGCATCGGCTTCGGAGACTACGGCGACGAGCACGTGCGGTTCGCGTTGATTGAGAACGAGGAGCGGACGCGGCAGGCGCTGCGCGGCATCCGGCAGATGTTCGCCAAAGGCGTTGTTCCTGCTTAGCGCGACGCCCGTCCTTCCGTTTTTTGTTGAAAGAATGGCAAACAATCGCCAGGCGCATGACTGGCGAAGAGAAAAAACGTCTAATTGCACCAGGAATGGTGATAATCACAGATTTGATTGAGTTTTGCACTTGCTTCCACAGATTGAACGGACGTACTGTTCCTTTCAACTGATGACCCAGTAGGGCATCGGAGCTAGTTGCCGGAAGGCTGGGGAAGGGGACGTTCGGTGCGAGCCGGGCGTTGGTCGCCAGCACGGAGGACGGAGCGATCAGCCGGTGAAAGCCGGTTGGCAACCGTCAACCCGGACAGAGGGTGAAACCTCGGGTGCAAGCCTGAGAGGGATCGCTGGACGCACCAGAAGTGACAAAAGACGGCGCAAGCCGGAAGTTGTTGAGCTGGAAGATTCCGGAGGATGCAAAGGCCGGTGGAAACGGAATACTCATCGACGGCTCAGCCGGCGATGCAAGGTTCGGTGGAAGCAGGGAGTGCATCAGAGGCTCAGCCGGAGAAGAGACTGCAAGGCGCAAGCTGAGTGGTTGACGGCCGGTGAAGCCGGAGGGTGAAAGTCGCCGGAGCAATCCGGAGGCGGAAGCCAGTCGGGGAAGCTGGGGCAACAATCGGCGCAAGCCGGAGGAAGCCGTCAGCCGAGCCAAAGGACGGCGTCCGATGCGAGTCGGAGTTAGGTTGTCGGCTTTACCGGGGGAAGGACCATTCAGCGCGAGTTGGATGGAACGAGGATCGCAGGGCGCAAGCCCGATGGGTCGCCGCCGGTCGACAGGAAACGCGGAACACCGATGCGCATCGGTGGGGCGATCCGGTTGAGCCGAGGACACGAGACCGATCCGAGCCGGAGAGTTGGCCGCCAGTCGCGCTGGAGCGCATGCCGATGACGCAAGTCGGAGGCCTTGTGCCGGCGCAGCCAGAGGAGACGATGCCAGCGAAAGCTGGGTCGACCGCTGGGAAACTGGAGGACGCAACACTGGCTGTACTACGGAGTGATCAAGATTGAAGCGCCAGAGGCTCCGGTCTCTGGCGTTTTCAATTTGGGGGCATTTTCAGGCGGCGCCGCTTCGCCTCAAGAGCCTGCCGCAGGCTCTGCGGACCACTCCCGCTTCCGCTCCTTCCTGCATTACACTGGATGCGGAGTTTCTTTTATGCGCACTTCTCGATTTCTCAGGGCCGGAGTCCTTGCCGCTCTGACGCTGTTCTGTCTTTCACAGAGCCGGATCCACGCCGCGGGCCAGTGGGCCGCGCCGTCGCCGGTGAGCGCCTATTCTATTCCCTCTTCCGCGCTGTTGCAGCCGGAGGATCTGAACCGCATTCTGCACACGGCGAGCGCGGAAAAGCCGCTTATGTTTCAAGTAGGCTCGCGCATGTTGTTTGATGAGTCGCATATTCCAAAGTCTGAGTACATCGGGCCGGGAGCGTTGGACTACGGTACGCAGGCGCTGCGTAACCGTGTTGCCAAGCTGCCGCGCAAGACCTTCATCGTGCTCTACTGCGGCTGCTGCCCCTGGAGCCATTGCCCGAATGTCGGGCCTGCATACCAGATGCTCGCCGGTATGGGCTTCACGCGGGTGAAGGTTCTCTACCTGCCCAACAACTTTGGCGCCGACTGGGCGAGCAAGGGGTATCCGGTTGAGAGCACGCACTAGACCTGGTGGCAGAGCGATGCATTTGCGCCGCATGGTATTTGCCGTGTTTCTCGCCGCGTCGGTTGGGGTGGCGGGGGCCAGATCCCCGTCTGCTTCGCAGAGCCTGCTCAACAAGCAGGCCCCGGATTTCACGCGGCAGGATCTCAACGGGCGCGCCGTTCATCTTGCCGGCCTGCGCGGCAAGGTTGTGCTGCTCAACTTCTGGGCCACGTGGTGCGCGCCGTGTCAGGTGGAGATGCCGACCTTCAGCGCGTGGCAGCGCCAGTACGGGTCGCGGGGACTGGAGATCGTGGGCGTTTCGATGGACGACAGCGCCGCGCCGGCGCGTCGAGTGGTCGAGCGGCTTAAGGTTGACTATCCCGTTGCGATGGGCGATGCACAGCTCGGCATGCGCTACCACGGCGTGCTGGGTTTGCCGCTGACGTTTCTCATCGACAGGGACGGCGTGATCCGTGCGCGTTTTCAGGGCGTGACGGATGCCAGGGTGATCGAGAAGCAGGTCCGGGCGCTTCTTGGCGAAGACCGTTAGCGGCCTGTGGCGAAGGTTGCAAGAGTGCGGCCCAGGAGACCAGCACGGCAGCCGGTTGGGGACGGCAAGCTGGCGAATTCAGAGATAATGAAAGTGGAGGCGCGGTCACTTGGGATCGCATTTTACAGTCTCTGATCCCGGAAGTTTGACCTCTGATCGCATGATGATTCTCGACAAGTTCTCACTCAAAGGCAAGACGGCGCTCGTCACAGGCTCTTCGCGCGGACTGGGCGCGGCCATCGCTGTGGCTCTCGCGCAGGCTGGCGCGAACGTGGCCGTACACGGCTCCGGCGCAGCGCCTGAAACGACGCAGCGCAGGGTCGAAGCCGCCGGGGCAAAGGCTCTGGCCCTCGTGGGCGACGTGGGCTCGCCGGAGGTTTGCGCAAGTCTCGTCGAAGATACCGTCGAGCACTACGGGGCCATCGATATTCTCGTCAATAACGCCGGCATCATTCGCCGCGCGCCTGCGGTCGAGTACTCCGAAGAGGACTGGCTGACGGTGATCAATGTGAATCTCACGAGTGTCTTTCGGCTGGCGCAACAGGCGGGCCGCCACATGGTGCGGCAGGGGTCAGGCAAGATCATCAATATTGCCTCGGTGCTGACGTTTCAGGGCGGCATCCTGGTGCCTGCTTATGCTGCGTCCAAAGGCGGTGTCGGCCAGCTTACAAAGGCGCTTGCAAACGAGTGGGCTTCAAAGGGCGTGAATGTGAACGCCATCGCGCCCGGCTATATGGATACCGACAACACGGAGGCGCTGCGCATGTGTAACACATTTATTATCAACGACTTACCAAAATGCGTAAAATCTGTAAGTTGTTGATTCTAAACGATGAGAAATCTATTCCCGACAGACTCCTAGCCAAGAAAGATGCCGGCGATCGAGGCCGAGATCAGGTTGGCCATGGTGCCGGCGAGCATGGCGCGCACACCCAGTCGCGCCAGGTCGTTGCGGCGCTCGGGCACCAGGGCGCCGATGCCGCCGATCTGCATGCCGATCGACCCCAGGTTGGCGAAGCCGCAGAGGGCGAAGGTCGCAATGGTGAAGGAGCGCGGCATGAGCGTAGCCTTTTGCGCGCCCAGGCCGATGTAGGCGATGACCTCATTGAGCGCCATGCGCGTGCCGAGCAAATTGCCGATGGCAATGCAGTCGCGCCAGGGCACGCCGATCAGCCACGCCACGGGCGCGAACAGAAAGCCGAGGATCTGGCCGAGCGTGGCCGGCATCCAGTGCATCCAGGCAAGCCCGTGCATCCAGCCGAGCAGCATATCGAGCAGGGCCACGAGGGCGAGAAAACTGATGAGCATGATGCCGACGTTCCAGGCCAGCTTGCCGCCGTCGATGGTGCCGCGCGCGATGGCGCCGATGAGGTTCTCCTCGGCGTGCATCTCGTCCTGAGGGATGATGACCTTGCCCTCGGTGGCGGGCGTTTCGGTTTCAGGCACGAGCATCTTGGCCATCAGGATGGTTCCGGGCGAGGTCATGATGACGGCCGAGAGCAGGTGGCGGGCCTCGACGCCCTGGGCGATGTACATGGCCATAATGCCGCCGGAGACGTGCGCCATTCCGCTGGTCATGATGGTCATCAGCTCCGAGCGCGTGGCCTTGGATAGAAACGGCCGGATGGTGAGCGGCGCCTCGGTCTGTCCCATGAAGATGGAGGCCGCCACGTTCATGCTTTCAGCGCCCGAGATGCGCATGGTCTTGAGCATGATCCACGCCAGGACGCGAATGATGCGCTGCATGACGCCGATGTGATAGAGCACGGCGAAAAACGCCGAGATGAAGATGATGGTAGGCAGCACCTGGAAGGCGAAGATGGCGCCCTGGTTGGCGGTGTGTCCCGGCACTCCGGCGAGCAGATCGCCGAAGGCGCCGGAGTTGGGCAGGCCGAGTTCGCCGAAGAGGACTTTGGTGCCGGCAAAGGTGGCGGAGAGCATTTGGGTGACAACGCTGCCGGCCCAGTTCATGGCCTCCTGTCCCATGCCGAAGCGCAGAACCAGGAAGGCAAAGGTGACCTGCAGGCCAATCCCCCAGAAGATGGTGCGCCAGCGGATACGCCTGCGATCGGTCGAAAACAGCCACGCGGCCCCAAGAACCGCAAGAACTCCAAGGACTCCAGTGAATCGCGCCAAGCGAGGTGCCTCCTCAAAAAACGGTCAGCGGTCAGTACCTTTCAGATGCTTCTCCGCAACGTCGCGCGTGAACACGCTCCTGACCAGGGGCGCTGGGTCAGGCGGGGTCTTGGAGAAGCGAATTGCCTCTTTCAAAATCGCCGCCGGCTCAGCCAACATCTCCTGGTTGGTGGCATAGATGGTGGCGAAAGGCTGTCCGCGCTCGACCCGTGCGCCGCGCCGCGCGTGGAAGAGAATACCGGCGTGCGGATCAACCGGCTCACCGGCCTTCTCGCGCCCCGCGCCCGTGCGTTGCACGGCCCAGCCGAGAGCGGTTGTGTCCATTTCAGCGACGTAGCCGCTCTCCCATGCCGCAAGTTCGAGCGTTGCGCCGGGTTGATGATACGCCTTCATGTCGTCGAAGACGGAGATGTCGCCGCCCTGCGCATCAACCATCCTGAAAAAGGCCGCGAGCGCCGCGCCGTCGGTGAGCGCCGCTTCGGCCAGCGTGTAGCCGGCCTCGGGCGTCCCGGCCCTTCCGCCCAGATGAATCATCCAGCCGGCGAGGATGAGGGAAAGCTCGCGCAGGTCCGCGTTCGTTTCGGGCGACGATGCCGGCCGCGCGCCGCGCAGCAGCTCCACACACTCCATGAGTTCGATCCAGTTGCCGGCCGCGCGCCCCAGCGGCTGGCTCATGTCGGTCAACAGGGCCACGGTGCGGGCGCCCGCCGACTCGGCCGTCACCACCATCAAGCTGGCGAGAAACTCCGCGTCCTCGTTCCGGCGCATGAACGCGCCTGAGCCGGTCTTCACGTCGAGCACCAGCCCATCGAGCCCCGCGGCCAGTTTCTTGCTGAGAATCGACGCGCAGATGAGGCCGGGATTTTCAACCGTGCCGGTGCGGTCGCGCAAAGCGTAGAGCTTGCGGTCGGCCGGGGCCAGTTCGCCGGTCTGGCCGATGATGGAGGCGCCGCAGCGGGCAATGACGGCCTCGAACTCGTCCAGTGAAAGCGCGGTACGGTAGCCGGGGATCGATTCGAGCTTGTCGAGCGTGCCGCCGGTGTGACCCAGCGCGCGTCCGCTAATCATGGGCACGGCCACGCCGCAGGCCGCGGCAAGTGGCGCTACGAGGAAGCTGGTTTTATCGCCTACGCCGCCCGTTGAGTGCTTGTCCACGGTGCGCTTGCCAAGGTTCCTGGGCGCGAACCTCGCGCCGGAGTCGCGCATGGCGAGCGTAAGGGCGCGGGTCTCATCGAGCGAGAGGCCGCGAATCCATGTAGCCATCAGCCATGCCGCAAGCTGGTCGTCGGGAATCACGCCGCTGGCCGCGCCGCGCGCCACAAACTGGATCTCGCGTTCATGCAACGCACTGCCGTCGCGTTTTTTGCGCAGGATGTCGATCATGTGCAGCGGTGCGGCCGCCGGGGGATTGCCTTGCATGGAGCCAGTCAGTGTCATAGTGTCATAGAGATCAGTGCTCTATTTTAATTTCATCTCAAAGCCCAGCGGCAGCACGTCGCGGAAGGACATGGTGCGCGTGCCTGTGGCCAATGGAAAGACGACGGGCGCGTCGGGCAGGATAAACTCCGCGAGCATCTGGCGGCAGGCGCCGCAGGGCGGGCTGGGCTGGGCGTTCAAATTGGCGACGGCCACGGCCTCGATGCGAATCGCGGGGCCGAATTGGGACACAGCGCGCACCAGCGCCGCCCGCTCGGCGCAGATGGTCAGGCCGAAGCTGACGTTTTCCACGTTGGTTCCGGTCACGATCTCTCCGTTGGTCAGCCGCAGGGCTGCGCCGACACGGAATCTGGAATAAGGCGCATAAGAGTTTTGCGCGGCCTGCTCGGCAAGCTTGAGCAAATGGTCGAGTGCTGTCTGGCTTGGGTTGGTCATAGAAGCTTCGCCGTACTGCAAAGGAGGCGAAAATTAGAGGCTAATCCATTTGCCTCGGGATGTATAGCCGATATGTCGTCTCGATGAATTCCCAAAACTGGTTGCCTTGAGGGGGCCTGCACGAAAGCGAGCCGGAGATTGGCCGGGCTTGTCGAGGTTGTGACAAAGGCGCGGAGAACTACGCTGCGGAGTTTCTGCCAGTTCTCTTACTCCCTCGTTCCCTGTCTTTCTCAAGTTGCGTCACATCCATCCGATAAGGCTCTTGAGTGTCCGCGGTTCGTTGTGCGCGCGGCCGGGGGATGAGTGGGGGCTTGGGGGTGATGGACGATCTGACGAGGGAGTTCCTGATCGAAAGCCAGGAAGGTCTGGACCGCATGGAGCGGTGCCTGACCGAACTGGAAGAGCGGCCGCAGGATAAGGGACTGCTGGCTGAGATCTTCCGCTCCGTGCACACCATCAAGGGAACCACTGGATTTCTGGGCTACAAGCGGCTGGAGAAGCTGGCGCATGCGGGCGAGAACCTGCTGGGCCAGTTGCGCGATGGCAAGGTGATAGCCACAGCCGAGGTGATCACGGCGTTGCTCAAGCTGCTCGACGGCTTGCACGCCCTGCTGAAGACGATTGAGGCCGAGGGGGGCGAGGGCGCGGCAGACGATGGTGAGTTGATTGTGCGGCTCGAAGAGTTGCAGGCTTCGACGCGCGAGGCAAAAGGGGAGAGCGCCGCGCAAACGCAGTCTGCGAGTGAAGCAGCAGCGGCCCCACCTGCCACGGAAGCGAAGGTTGCTGTCGTCGAGCCGGCAGCGGTTCCCAATGTTGCCGCGGGTGCGCCGGAGCCGGAGTTCGTGGATGCGCAAGCTGATGCAGCAACCCTTACGCCTGCCGAAGCCTCCCGGGCGCGCGCGCAAGGGACGGCCGCGGAGAGCACGCTGCGCGTGGACGTGGCGCTGCTGAATCGCATGATGAACCTGGTGGGCGAGCTGGTGTTGACGCGCAACCAGGTCTTGCAGGCGACGGCCAGCGATCCCAACATGACTCTGCTTTCGCGCCGTCTCGATATGGTGACGGCGGACCTGCGCGAATCGGTGATGAAGGCGCGCATGCAGCCGGTCTCGAATGTCTTCTCAAAGATGCCGAGACTGGTACGCGATTTGACGCACGTGCTGGGCCGGCGCGTGCGTTTGCAGATGGAGGGCCAGGAGACTGAACTCGACAAGAGCCTGCTTGAGGCCATCAAGGATCCGCTGACGCATGCGGTGCGCAATGCGCTTGACCATGGCATTGAACCGCCCGCGGCGCGTGAGGCGGCGGGCAAGGATCCCGAAGGTACGCTCACTCTGCGCGCGACGCAGGAGGGCAGCCATGTCGTCATCGAGGTCACTGACGACGGCGCCGGTATCGCGGCCGAGAAGATACGCGCGAAGGCCATCGAGCGCGGGCTGGTTTCGGCCGAGCGCGCGGCGCAGCTTAGCGAGCGCGAGCTGTTGCAGATGATCTTTCTGCCCGGTTTTTCGACGGCCGCTCAGGTGACCAACGTGAGCGGCCGCGGCGTGGGCATGGACGTGGTGCGCACGAATGTGGAAAGGATCGGCGGCAAGGTGGAGATCGATGCGCGCGTGGGCAAGGGGACGACGCTGCGCATGCGCATTCCGCTGACGCTGGCGATTATTCCGGCGCTGATTGTGCGCTCCATCGGGCAGAGCTTTGCCCTGCCTCAGGGCGCGCTTTCGGAGCTGGTGCATATTTCGCCGGAGCGGGCCGCGTCGGCGATCGAATGGATGGAAGGCGCGCCGCTTTACCGGCTGCGCGGGCGGCTGCTGCCACTGGTGTTTCTTGACCGGCTGCTGATGCCTGGACACGAGTGCAGACTTTCGAGCGAGCGCGACAATTTTATTGCGGTGCTCGATGCCGATGGCCGGCGGTTTGGGTTGATTGTCGACTCGCTGGCCGATCCGGAAGAGATTGTGGTGAAGCCGCTGAGCGCGGTGCTGAAAGATATTGGGTTGTTCTCGGGTGCGACCGTGCTGGGTAACGGAGATCTGGCGCTGATTCTCGATCCGGGATCGATTGCCGTGAAGGCCGGCGTGACAATGAGCAACGAGGAGGACGCGGCGCAGTCGATCGAGGAAGAGGGCGAGAGCGATGCGGCCCGCATGCGCTATCTGCTGGTGGAAGTGGCGGGCCAGCAAGCGGCGGTGCCGCTGTGTGACGTGCTGCGCATCGAGCAGTTGCCGCTTTCGCGGATGGAGTACATCGGCTACCGCCCGGTGCTCAACTTCGAGGGGCAACTGCTGCCGGTCGAAGACACTGGCGGCATTCTGGGCGCGGCCGCGGGCAACTCCGAAACGCAGATTGTGGTGGTGGTATGCCGCGACGGCAACCGGCATGTGGGCATTGCGGTGTCGCATGTGCTGGATGTGACTGCGGGGAGCAACCTGTTCGAGGCCGGGACGGGCGCGTGTACTGAAGGCGTCACGCTGCTCAAGGAGCGTGTGACGGGGGTTGTGAATCTGGGTGGCGTGCCGCCGCTGCCTGCGACCGGGCACACGCATGAGAACTGGCAACCAGCCGCGGAGGCAATGGCATGAGCGCGGGAGGGAGCATGGCGAAGCGCAAACAGAAGAATGAGGCGTTGGTGGAGGTCTGTTCTGTGCGTGTGGGCAAATCGCTGTTCGGTGTGCCGATCCAGCACATTCTGGAGATTGTGGGATCGACCCGTCCGCGGCCGATTCCGCTGGCGCCGGGGTTTGTGGGTGGTCTGGTTCACTATCGTGGCGACGTGCTGACCACGGTGAGTCTGCGATCGCTGCTCGAACTTCCGGCGCTGGAGGGAGCGCAGGACATTCTGGTGCTGGAGAGTGCGACTGGGTGTTTTGGATTGCTGGTGGACTCGGTGGGTGAGGTGCTGACTGTCGCGGCAGTTGACTACGAACCCACACCCTCGACTCTCGATGAACGCCGCAGGGCGCTGCTGGCCGGCGCCTACAAGCTCAGGGACAGCCTGCTGGTGATGCTCGATCCGGAGCGGCTGGATCCGGCGCGTTTAGGCGAGGCCAGGGCGACATAGGGGGTCCAAAAAATGACGCCAGGGGGATTACCATGCGGGCACTGATCGTCGACGACTCGCGCTTCGTCAGGAACTATCTGCGCGGCATGCTTGAGGAGCACGGCATCGCCTGCGAGGAGGCCTCCGATGGCCGCGCGGGGTTGGAACGGCTGCGCGGCGAAGTCCGTTTCGACCTTGCGCTGGTGGATTGGAATATGCCGGTGATGAACGGGCTGGAGATGCTCAAGCAGCTTCGCGCCGAGGGATTCAAGGACCTGAAGGTGATGATGGTGACCACCGAGGCGGAGAATGACTATATTGTTCGCGCTCTCGATGCCGGCGCCGATGAGTACCTGATGAAGCCCTTTAATGACGAGGCTCTAAACGAGAAGCTGGCCATGCTCGGTCTGGTGGAGGCATGACTGATGACGGCTGCGAGCCGCGCCAGAGTTCTTGTTGTGGATGATTCCGCGGTGATGCGGAGTCTGCTGCGGTCTGTCATTCTCTCCGATCCCGGCCTGGAGATGGCCGGGACCGCAGCTGACGGCCAGTCGGCACTCGAGTTTGTCAGGCTGGAGCGCGCCGATCTGATTTTGCTCGATGTGGAGATGCCGGTGCTGGATGGGCTGGCCACACTGCGCGAGCTGCGCGCGCGCCGGTACGTCATGCCGGTGATCATGTGCAGTTCGTTGACCCGGCACGGGGCGCGAGTGACGATCGAGGCGCTGGCCGGCGGAGCGAACGACTATGTTGCCAAGCCGGCGGGCCAGAGCGGACGCGAGGCGGCGATTCGCGCGCTTGCGCAGGAACTGTTACCCAAGATTCATGCGCTTACGGCGCACAGCGAGGCGTGCCACGCGGTTGCGGCTGAGCCGCGCGCGGTGCTGCAGATGCCACCTTGGCGGGCAGCGTTGCATGTGCCGGCGAGACCACTGGTGGTGGCGATCGGCGTTTCAACGGGCGGCCCGGCGGTGCTCGACGTTCTTCTGCCGCAGTTGCCCGCGGGATTTCCGCTACCGATTTTAATTGTGCAGCATATGCCCGAGATGTTTACGCGGCTGCTTGCCGAACGGTTGAGCCGCCGCTGCGCCTTGCGGGTATGCGAAGCAGCGGAGGGAGCGCCGGTAACGGCGGGAGTGGTTTATATCGCGCGCGGCAACTGGCATATGGAAGCGATGGCCGCGGCGCATCCCGGAGCGCCGGCGACGATTCATCTGACGCAGGATCCGCCGGAGAATCACTGTCGTCCTGCGGTCGATACGCTTTTTCGTTCAGCGGTGCGTGTTTATGGCGCGGGGGTGCTCGCGGTTGTGCTGACGGGCATGGGTTGCGACGGTTTTGCCGGAGCGCGCATGATCCGCGAACAAGGCGGAACTGTATTGGCGCAGGATGAGGCGACCAGCACGGTGTGGGGCATGCCGGGCGCCGTGACGCAGGCAGGGCTGGCGCACAAAGTGCTTCCGCTGGCGGCGATCGCGCCCGAGATTCTGCGCCTGGCCGGGCGCTCCAGTATGCCTGCGGCCGAGCTTCGCAATCCTGCACGGATGGTGATTTAGCCATGGAATCAAATGCCTCTGTTGACTACGGCTATCTCCGCCAACTCGTTTTTAACGTCTCGCGAAATGTCCTCGACGCCTCGCGCGATTATCTGTTCGAGACGCGTCTTACCAGTGTCCTGCGCAACCAGGGCATCTCTGACCTGAACGAGCTGGTGCGCAAGCTGCGGGCGCAGAAGGATGGAGCGCTCGAGCGCGAGGTTGCTGAGGCGATGACGATCAACGAGACCAGTTTTTTCCGCGATCTGCGCCCCTTCGATCTGCTGCGTCAGAAACTGTTGCCGAAGATCATTGAAGCGCGCCGCACCCGGCGCACGCTGCGGTTGTGGAGCGCAGCCTGCGCCACCGGGCAGGAGGCGTACAGCTTGGCCATGCTGATTCTGGAGCATTTTCCGATGCTTGCCGACTGGAGCATCATGATCGAGGGCACCGATATTTCGAGCGAGGTGGTCGAGCGCGCGCAGGCCGGCCGCTATCACCGCATAGAAATGAATCGCGGGCTGCCTGCGCGCCACCTGGTTCGCTACTTTGAGCACGTGGGCAAGGACTGGATTGTGAAGCCGGAGGTGCGCAAGCTGTGCCGCTTTCGCCAGGCCAATCTCTGCGGTTCGTCACTGCCCTTCAAACGCGCCGGCGATTGTTTTGACGTGATTTTTCTGCGCAATGTAATGCTCTATTTCGATCTGCCCACGCGGCGCAACCTGCTCGCCGGTGTGCATCATCTGCTCGCGCCCGACGGCGTACTCTTTCTGGGATCCAGCGAACAGCCGGCCGATCCTTCGCTCTGGACGCCGGTGCTTGCCTGTGGAGCCTGCTGCTTTCGCCCGCGGCAGCCGAGCTAAGAGCAGGGTTCAGAGTCAAGGTTGGGTCGGGATCCCGCGTTCGCCGATTTGCGTTTTGTGTGATTTGGTTAAGGTGGAATCGCACAAGCCCCACCTCGAGCTGAGTCCGCCGTTGCCCCGTCAACTCTCCGCGCCGCTCAGCAACCGCTCGACCTCATCATGCAGGCGCGCTGTGATCGCGGCCTCGCTTTCTCCGGCGCTGAAGCGAATAGCCTCGCCGATCCGGACTTCGAGAATGCCGGAGCGGAACCAGCGTCGGCGGCCGGCTTTCATCTCGCCCAGGCCGCGGATGGCGCAGGGAACCACAGGCGCGCCGCATTGCTTTGCCAGCAGTCCGATGCCGGGGCGGAAGCGCGCCAACTGTCCCGCAGTCGAGCGCGCGCCCTCGGGAAAGACCATGACGTTGTAGCCGCGGTCCATGGCTTTGCCTGCGTGCGCGAAGCTCGCTTGGAAATCGCGCCGTCGCGGCAGAGGAAAGACGTTGAAGAGCGCCGTCAGGAGCCAGTAGACCAGAGGCCCGGGCAGATAGATGCCTGTGCGCCCCGGCGGCCAGTCGGGATTGCGCCCGTGCCGGTAGTCGTCGAGCATATCGCCGGCCATGGCCACGGCAATGCGGCGGCGCAGCGCGCCCGGCAGCGCGTACTGGATCAGCGGGCCGTCGTAGGCGGTTACGTGATTGCCGACGATGAGCAATGGTCCAGGAGGCAGCGGCTTTGCGGGGCCGATCACACGCGGCGCGCCGAGCAGCCACGTGAGCGGGCGCTGGATGGCTCCAAGAAATGCCACACGCAGCCACTGGAACGGCATCCACCACGGCCACTCGGGATAGATGTAGCGGGTATGGGGCGCCGCGGAGGTTCCGTTCGCCTGCTTTCGCGCGGCCGCGCTCTCTTGCCGTCCCGCGCCTTCGATCCGCGGCCTCTCGTCTGCTGGTTCGTCCCTCCCTTTGCTCCCTGCCTCCTCTTGTCCCACGAGCTTTCGAAGGTCACCCATCGTCTGCGCGTCTTCGAGCAGTCCACTGCCATCGACGATTCCCAGCCGCTCCTCGATTGCCGCGGAGAGTTGCACGCGGCCGAGGCTGTCGAGGTGGAGATCTTCCGCGAGTCGCAGTTCGTCACCGACGCCGGGGTGCGCCTCGCCCGTGATTTGCGCAATGAGCGTGAGAAGCCAATCGGCTGAGGGTCCGAAGGCGTCACCCGCTTTACTTTGAGATCCGCTTGTGGGCGCTGCCGCCGCAGCCTGGATGCGGGCCAGCCACGAGGCCACGGATCTGCGGCGCACCTTGCCGGTGGAGGTGCGCGGCAGGTCTGGCTCCGGCCACATAACCCAGCGGCTGATGCGCTGGAAATCGGCCAGGTGCGCATTGGCCCGCGCGATAGCCGCCGCAGCCTGCCCGCCCGCACCTCGGCAGACGAGCACCGCGCACGGTTCCGGACCGGCGGGCGTCTCCATCGCGACCACGGCGCAGGCGGCGACCTCCGGCTGCTCCTCGATGGCGGCTTCAATATCTTCGGGGTGAATGTTGATCCCTGCCGCGGTGACAATGACTTCGCTCTTGCGTCCGAGGAACCGTAACTCGCCTGATTCCTGACGCTCGGCGATGTCACCCGTCGCCAGCCACTCGGCCTGGCGCGGATGGATCTGGCCACCTTGCCATGTGGCGCTGGAGATCACGGCGCCGCGCACCAGCACCTCGCCGTCAGGGCCGAGTTTGACTTCGCGGCCTGGCATCGGCTTGCCGATGGTGCCCTTTGCGACGTGGAAGGGATGGTTAAGCGTGATGAGCGCGGTAGTCTCGGTCATGCCGTAGCCCTGAATGAGGACGAATCCCAACGCATTCCAGAACTGCTCGAGCGGACCGGGAAGCGCGCCGCCGCCGGAGACAAAGGCCCAGAATTTAAGGCCAAAGGCGCGATGCACCTTGCGAAAGCGCCACCAGCGTTGCCACGCTTTGAGCTTCTGGGAGTGGGCGATGCACTCGCCGAGGGTGGGATGCGCGGCTTCGAGGTGCACTTTGAGCAGCGCAAGCACGCGTGGCACTGCAGCCAGAACGGAGATGCGTTCGCTGCGGATGAGCTCGACGATGCGCGGCGCGGCGAGCCGGCTCTCGAAGTGCAGTTCCGCTTTCAGAATCGGTGGAATCCAGAGGCCCATCGTCTGGCCGAAGACGTGGCTCAACGGGAGAGTGTGCAGAATGCGCAGGGGATGCACAAGCCGCTCGTAGCGCATGTAGGGCTGAGCGCCGTTCTCGATCGGCTCGACGCTGGCCAGTACGTTGCCGTGAGTAATCACGACGCCATTAGGCTCGCCGGTGGTACCAGAGGTGAAGAGGATCTGGAGCGGCGTTTCGCGATTCAGTCCAGAGATCGCGCCCATCTCCGTGGCGGGAAGTCGATCGGGCCAGTCTTCAAAAGGGAAGGTGGGGATTTCAGGTTGCGCGGCAACCAGCTTGCTGAGGAGCAGTGCATCGCCCACGGCAAGTTTGGGATGAACGTCGGCGGCGACGCGCGCGGCAAAGTCCGTAGCGCCGGCGGCGTCCAGCGGAACGACGAGCACTCCGCGCAGCAGGCAGCCGTGAAAGGCGGCGATCCACTCGGCGCTGTTCTCGGCCCACAGCAGTACGCGATCGCCCTGGCCGATGCCCTGCTCTGCCAGGAATGCGGCAAAGCGGCCGGCCAATCGCGCCAGCTCGCCGTAGGTGGTCGCATGGCGGCGGTTGCCGCGGTAATGCACGACCGCGATGTCGCGGACAATCTTCCGGTCCGGAGACCGAAAATCGTCGATCAATGAAGCCAGGTGGTTGCGCATAAAACCTTCAGAAAGCTCAATGGTAGCAGCGTTGACGCTCTGCGGCGTTCTGCTGGAAGACGTGAGCGAGGGATCTCTTGTTCGAGGCATTCGACGGAGGGGTGCAACCGTATGCGAGACCTCGTCCTCTTATGATTGCGGCGAGTGAAATGATTGCGGCGAGTGAAAAGTGACGCGGCCTCCCGGCTCTTTTTTCGCAGGAAAAAATGATAGGGGATGGATCCGCTTGCAAAATCCAAAAAATCCGAATCCGACCTTCCCTCAGGGGCCCCATTGATTTCGCTCGTCTTACGGCACAGCTAAAGCCGTGCCCCTTCAAGACCGCGGGCGGCAGCATGAATTTTGCAAGTAGCATGATGGGAGCCAGATTTTTCTGCCGGATCCATGAAACACGGTGCTGCTGCCAGAGCCGGCAACGGTCGTTCCCTGTTCCCCGCTCCGCGCTTTTCGCTACAATCCGATCTGTGATGACAAGCCTTTTCGATCTCTACAAGATCGGCGTGGGTCCATCCAGTTCGCACACGATGGGACCGATGCGCGCCGCCTGCCGCTTTGTCCGGGAGCTGGATCGCGATGGTCTGCTTGGCGGTGCAGCGCGCGTGGAAACGGATCTTTACGGCTCGCTGGCCCTTACCGGGAAGGGGCACGCCACGGATCGCGCGATTCTTCTCGGCCTCCAGGGAAACGAACCTGCGGCGATCGACCCGGCGGCGATTGGCGTTCTCTACAAGGAGAACGCGTCGATCAGCGGCGCGGAGGTCGGATGCCAGGGAGAGGTGGGCGTTGCCTGCTCGATGGCCGCGGCGGGACTTGCGGCCGCTCTTGGCGGAAGCGACGGACAGGACAATAACGGACGAATTGAGCACGCAGCCGAGATCGCCATGGAACATAACCTGGGCATGACGTGCGACCCTATCGGCGGTCTGGTGCAGATTCCCTGCATCGAGCGCAACGCGATGGGCGCAGCCAAGGCCGTGCAAGCGGCGCGCCTGGCGATGAACGAGCCGGAGACGCACAAGGTCTCGCTCGATCAGGTGATCCGCACCATGTACCTGACCGGCCTCGACATGCAATCGCGCTACAAGGAAACGAGCCTCGCCGGTCTGGCGTTGAACGTGATCGAATGCTGAAGACGATGCGGAGAAATCAAGCAAACACGCGGGAAGAAGCGATAATGTGGAGCGGCGAAATTGCTGCGCGCATCCATCGCAAGCTGTGCGCGCGCGAGAAGATTTTCATGCGCGCGCGGGATTTTGACTTTGAATTCCTCGGTGAGTGGAATCGCCGGAAGGAAGAATGTTGATTTTTTTCACTCTTACGTCGTTTTTCTCTTGACATCGATGTTGAGTGAATCTATACCTTTTTTCAACTGCAATTTCTAAATTGCAGAATCGATGCAACCCATCGAAAAGGGAGAATAGGCAAATGGCAACCAAGAAGGCACCCGCCAAGAAGGCAGCCGCCAAGAAGGCACCCGCCAAGAAGACGGCCGCCAAGAAGACCGCGAAGAAAAAGTAGCGGACCGAACAACCCAAAAGGCAACACTCAAGGGGGACGCTTCAAAGCGTTCCCCTTCGTGTTTTTCGATTAAATGCGCAGCGCAGGGGAAAAACGCCGTACACTGCTTGTGAAAGAACACGGGAGAGCAAGATGACCCGCCGCCGCTGGATTGCCGAGCATTGGGATGAAGTCACAGCAACAATCGAAGGCGCGCAAGCTGAACACCTGGCGCGGGTGCTGCGTGCGCAACCGGGCATGGAGTTCGATGTGGTTGCCGGCGGGCGCGTTTTTCATGCCCAGGTAGCCGCGGTTACGCTGGCGGGAGAGAAAAGCGAGGTTCGCTTTAATTTGACCGCGGAGGTCCAGGCGGATCCTGCGCTGCCCGTAACGCTGGCGCTGGCTGTTTACAAGTTCGATCGCATGGAGTGGGCGATCGAGAAGGCGACGGAGCTGGGAGTGGCGGCGATTGCACCAGTGTTGGCGCGCAGAACCGAGAAGCATCTGGCGCAGGCCGCGGAGAAGCGCACCGAGCGATGGCGCCGTATCGCGCATGAGGCGGCGCAGCAGGCGCGGCGCTCCGACGTTCCACTGATTCACGATCCGGCGCCGCTTGCGCAGCGTGTACGTGCGGCTTCAGCGGCCACGCGCATCGTACTTGCCGAGCAGGAGCGCACGACGACTCTTTATCGTGCAATTGAGGAAGCGCTCGCTGCGGCCAAGGACGAGATGCCGCAACTGGAAGTCGCCATCGGACCCGAAGGTGGATGGGCGCCGGCCGAAGAGGCGCTCTTTGACGCCAACGGCTGGCGCGCCGCGTCGCTCGGGCCGCGCATTCTCCGTGCGGAGACGGCGGCTATCGCCGCGCTGGCCGTCATCGCGGCGTGTCTGGAGTAGTCGCGGCGTTCGCTGTGGAAATCGCGCGTAAAATTGGGCGCGTGGCAACACATTTAAAAATGCGCGCAGCGCACAAGCAGTCCTGCAAGCGCTCCGCCGGTGAGCGGACCAAGGATGGGGATCGGCGCATAGCGCCAGTTCGATCCTCCCTTGCCGGGAATGGGCAACAAGGCATGGACGATGCGTGGTCCCAGATCGCGCGCAGGGTTGATGGCGTAGCCCGTGGTTCCACCGAGCGAAAGACCGATGCCCCACACCAGACTCCCTACCAGCCATGGTCCGACTCCCGCGGCCGGTCCGTTCATGGCCACGCCGTGCGAGAAGATGGCATCGGCCACAATGACGAGGACCATGGTTCCGATCACTTCGCTGACAAAGTTTGCAAGCGGGTTCTGCACAGCTCCGTTGGTTGAAAAGATGCCGAGCTTGGCTGCGGGATCGGGAGTGAGCTTCCAGTGTGGCGCGTAATGCAGCACCACCAGCGCGGCGCCGCTCATCGCGCCCAGCATCTGCGCGGACCAGTAGAGGAGAACCTGTTTGTAATTTCCACTGACGATCGCGGCGGCCAGCGTGATCGCCGGGTTCAGATGCGCACCGGGACTGCCGAAGGCCTGCGCCACCAGCACGCCGCAGAGCACAGCCAGGGCCCAGCCGGTGGTGATCACGATCCAACCGGAGTCTGCCGCATAGGATTTGCGCAGCGTGACGCCGGCGCAAACGCCGCAGCCCAGCAGGATCAGAATCAGTGTGCCCATAAACTCGCCGAACCAGACAGAGTGCATCGAACCATCCTTGCCGGAATTTGACTTGCCGGAATTTGTGCAAAAGGCCACGCCTTGGCTTTGGACCGGGAAGCATTCCGCAGCTTGATTTCCGGATTGCAAGCATTTTCTACTGTTGGGGCTGCGTTCGCCAAGCGGAGAAGACGGGCAGGAACAACTGCAGATCCTTCGACTCCGTTCCGCTCAAGCGGGACTCCACAGGATGACAGTGTTCCATTCTTTTTGCAGAGATCAATAGAATGACTGGAAATAGACTTTCGCGTGGAGCCGTTCACTCATGGCGCAGGTTGTCTTTGTTGGTCTCTCGACGATCGATCTTGTTTATCGCGTCGAGGAGTTTCCCGCGGCGAACACGAAGGTGGCCGCGCAGAGCCAGAGTGTCTTTATCGGAGGGCCGGCGACGAATGCGGCCATCGCCTGCGCTTACCTTGGCGCCGAAGCAACGCTTGTGACGGCAGTGGGGCGCCATGCGCTGGCCAGCGCGATCCGGGAGGAACTGGAGAAGCATACGGTTAGGCTCGTCGATTTGAGCCAGGATTTTTGCGACGTGCCGGCGATCTCGGCGGTTACGGTGGACAAGGCCGGTAACCGCAACGTGGTTTCGGCCAACGCTGTGCGGATTCCGGTGGATTCGCCGCAGATCGACCGGGAGGTATGCCGGCAGGCGCAGGTATTGATGGTCGATGGTCACTTCATGCAGGTGTGCCAGGCCTGGGCAGCGGCGGCGCGGGAGTCGGGAACGCCGGTGGTTCTCGATGGCGGAAGCTGGAAGAGCGGAACAGATGCACTGCTGAAGAGTGTTGACACGGCGATCTGTTCGGCCGACTTCAAGCCGCCCGGTTGCCTGAGCGTGGACGATGTGATTTGGTTTCTGAAAAATGCCGGCGTCAAGAACATCGCCATCAGCAACGGCGCCGGGCCGATCCGGATTCTTGCCGGGGAATCGTCCGCCACTGTGCATGTTCCGCATGTGGATGTGGTGGACACGATGGGCGCGGGAGACATTCTGCACGGAGCGTATTGCCATTTCGCGTCGATGGGGTATGGTTTTGTGGATGCCCTGACGCGGGCCGCCGCGGTCGCGTCCGGGTCCTGCCGGTATGCGGGGACCAGAGAGTGGATGGCGCATCCGCTCGGCGGCTCGGGTTCGAGCGATGCAGCAGGCCGGTCAGAAGCGAAGAATCGGCGCTACCATGGATAGACATGAGGGGGACATGCGTGTGCGAAGAGCAGCGGCAATCTGCATGGGCGCAGCCGTGGCATGGACTGCAGTGACGGGCGCGGCGGGGCAGTCAGCGCCATCGAAGGCAACGGGCCACTGGGCCATTGTGGTTCACGGCGGCGCAGGCGACATCGAGCGGGCAAAGCTCGGACCCGAGGGCGACAAGGCGTATCGCGCGACACTGACCAAAGTGATTGAGGCCGGGGCCGCGGTTCTCAATCGCGGCGGGTCGTCGCTCGATGCGGTCGAGACTGCCATACGCATGTTGGAAGACAGTCCGCTCTTCAATGCAGCGCGCGGCGCGGTCTTCACCGCCGATGGGAAAACGGAGCTCGATGCCGCCATCATGGATGGCGCAACGATGCGCGCGGGCGCGGTGGCCGATGTTTCGCACACACGCTATCCCATCACTCTTGCGCGCGCGGTCATGGAAAAGACGCCTTATGTGCTTCTGGTGGGCGCAGGCGCCGATGCGTATTCCGTGCAAGCCGGCATGGAGCAGGAGCCTGCGAGCTACTACTTTACAGAGAGCCGGTGGCAGTCGCTCGTAAAGCAATTGCAGAAGGAGGGACGGCCAATTCCGCCGCGTCCGGAGGGCGCGCCGCCGGAGGGCGGCGTTGTTCCGGTGGCGCAGTGGCAGGAGGCGGCCGGCAGCCGCCGTTATGGCACGGTGGGCGTGGTTGCGGTGGATCGCGCGGGGAACGTGGCGGCCGGCACCTCGACCGGCGGATTGCAGGGCAAGATGCCGGGGCGCGTGGGCGACTCGCCGCTGATCGGAGCGGGGACGTACGCATCGAACCAATCCTGCGCCGTCTCCGGTACCGGCGTCGGCGAGTACTTCATTCGCTACACGGTGGCGCGGGACGTATGCGCGCTGGTGCAGTACAAGGGCTACACGCTGCAAAAGGCCGCGGACGAGGTGATTCAGAAGAAGCTCAGGCCGATCCATGGCGACGGCGGAGTCATCGCTGTGGCCCCGGACGGGCAGATGGCATGGAGCTTCAATACGCCTGGCATGTTCCGCGCACGGCTGGCCGAGGGCGGCAAGGTTGAGGTGCACCTATACAACGACGAGCCGTGAGTCGGATCGAGAGCGAGCGGAGAGCGCTTGGCAGCTTCCGATTCAGCGCCTTATCTGATTGTCTCGAACCGATCCCACGGGCAACTGCACACTGGGCAGCGCTCGTGTTCTTCGGGTGTCTCCGAGGTGTAGCCGCACACCGGGCACACATAAAAAGCCCGCGCTTCGCGCACCCAGGTATTTTTCATTCCGGCTTCGACAAGTGCAATCGCCTCGCCGTAAAGCCGGGCGTGGGTCTTTTCTGCTTCGAGGGCGCCGTGGAAGGTGCGAACGGCGGCGTTGTTCTTTCGCTCCATTGCCTCGGCCAGGAATCCGGGGTACATCGTGTCGATTTCGTACTGTTCGCCGGCAAGCGCCGCTTTCAGGTTTTCGAGTGTGCTCTTTACCTCGGCGGCATGAATCTCGCAACGGGCCTCACCGCCCAACTGCTTGATGACGCGGGCATGATTTGCGGCATGAATCTGTTCGGCGCGCGCAGCGGCGCGGAACAGACTGGCGGCTCCGCGCCATCCTTCGGCGTCGGCCTTGGCCGCAAACGCGGTGTACTTGGCATGGGCATTCGATTCGCCTTCGAAGGCGGCCAACAGGTTCTCGACGGTCCTGGAGTTTTCAACGGCAATTGACATTGGCATCTTCTCCTTATTCCCTGGCATAAGAGCCTATGCGGGTGCGGTTCTGGCTCGCAGTGACGACAGCCACAGCAGGGTACAAGCGCCGCTTGGCGCAGATTGCGCTTGGGCAAGCGCAGGCTTCTGTAGAATATCGGCATGGAAACCATCGCCTACAACCTGCCTCAGAGCCATATTCCGCTTGCCTGGTACAACATTGTGCCCGATCTGCCTTCGTCCCCGGCGGCGCCGCTGCATCCCGGCACGTTACAGCCGCTGACGCCGGACGATCTGGCGCCGCTGTTTCCCATGGCGTTGATCGCGCAGGAAGCGAGCAGGGAACGCGAGATCGAGATTCCCGGAGAGGTGCGGCAGATTTACGCGCAGTGGCGGCCATCACCGCTGATGCGCGCGCGACGGCTGGAAAAGACGCTTGATACGCCGGCTCGTATCTACTTTAAGTACGAAGGCGCGAGCCCGGCCGGCTCGCACAAGCTGAACACTGCCGTTGCGCAGGCCTGGTACAACAAGCAGGAAGGCGTGACGCACCTTTCGACGGAAACCGGCGCCGGGCAGTGGGGATCGGCGCTGTCGATGGCCTGTGCGTTTCTCGGGCTCCAGTGCAGGGTCTTCATGGTGCGGGTGAGCTACGACCAAAAGCCGTATCGCCGCGCCCTGATGGAAGCCTTTGGCGCGTCGGTCACGGCCAGCCCCAGTCCGCTCACCGATTCGGGCCGGGCGATTCTCGCCGAGCACCCCGACTCGAAAGGCTCACTCGGCATCGCCATCTCCGAAGCCGTCGAGGTGGCCGCCAAGGATCCCAACACCAAGTACGCGCTGGGCAGCGTGTTAAATCACGTCTTGCTGCATCAGACGGTGATCGGCCAGGAGGCGATCGAACAGATGGCGCTGGCCGGCGACGAGCCGGACGTGATTATTGGCTGTACCGGCGGCGGATCGAATTTTTCCGGGCTGGTGATGCCGTTCCTGGGTCGCAAGCTCAAGGGAAAGTCGCACGCGCGCTTCGTGGCCGTGGAGCCGAACGCCTGTCCCAGCCTGACCAAGGGGCGCTTTACCTACGACTTTGGCGATACCGTCCACCTGACGCCTCTGGTGAAGATGCACACGCTGGGCAGCACATTCGTGCCTCCGGGATTTCACGCGGGCGGCCTGCGCTATCACGGCATGGCGCCGCTGGTCTCGCATGTCATCAGCCTTGGACTGGCCGAAGCCGTCACGGTGCAGCAACTCGACGCCTTTGCCGCGGGGGTGCAATTTGCGCGGGCAGAGGGCATTATTCCCGCGCCGGAGTCGAACCATGCGGTGGCCGAAGCCATTCGCCAGGCGCTCGAAGCCAGGGCCGAAGGCAAGTCGCGGACCATCCTTTTCAACCTGAGCGGCCATGGGCACTTCGACATGCAGTCCTATATCGACTACCAGGCCGGCAAGCTCCAGAACTACGACTATCCCGAGGAGGAGATCGCCATGGCGCTTGCGGGGTTGCCCGTGGTGGGTTAGTTTGGACAAAGAGTAGTTACAATAGAGAGATGGCTCAGACTGGATGCTGAGGCAAGCCATTTTGCCGGTTGATGCGTCAAACTCCCAGCCGGTGTGTTGGCTCTGCCTATCTCGCACCACTCAACCCAGAACAAGACTGTCAGGGGGACGAATTCAAATCATGAAATGCAGGCGGGTCGCATTTCTTTCCTTTCTTCTTGCCGTTGTCGGCGCTGTTTTTGCCGTTGCCGGCGTCGTCGCTGCCGATGCGCAGACGAACAATGTGCAACCACCCAGGGCGCAGGCGCAAGAAACGCAGATTGACTTTGGTGGAAGTGTCTACGAAGCCTTCATGAGCAGCTCCACTGGCCATGGGGTGACACAAACCCCGAAAAACTCGATGGGTGGTCTATTTGAATTGCACTACCTGAAGAGCCGCTATCTGGGCTTTGGCGGGAGTTTATCCTTCAATTCCGTCAATGAGACCTACACGAGCACCCCAAACTCCGCATGCGGCAACGCGTGCCCAACAACGACAGTCACGGGCAAGGCGATTGTGTTCGATTTCGATTGGGTTCCGTCGGTGAAGATCGGCCGTCTTCGGCCCTTCGGAATCGCCGGCCTGGGCTTGTCGGTGATCCCGGGCAATCTCAGCACCTATACCGTAAACACTGTGATGAGGCCCACCTATGTATTTGGAGGCGGAGTGGATTATTCGTTGACCTCTCGTTTGGGTGTTCGCGGCGAGTACCGTTACAACCTTTATAAGGCGCCCAATCTGTCCACGGTGTTTCAGGCGACCGGGGTGTATACCGGAACTTCTGAGCCGATGGGCGGAGTCTTCTACGTCTTCTAAGGCGGTTCCTCTTCGCAGGTGTCGCGAAGCCTCAACGCTCGAGCAGCGATTTCGTCAGGAGATCGCAGCTAGGCGCGCCTGCGGAAGAGCCTGCGTTTGAGCACAGGAATTGCTGTGATTTGACACACTGTGGGCAGGCCGCTCACAGTTTGCGATTCTTGTGGCGGATTCCCCCTGTCTGCATCACGCGCGCCTTCGATTCCCGGCGCGGCGAGGTCCAACCCAGGCCAAAGACTCGCCTGAATTTTCGGTCTTGCTTGTGATACCGTGGCAATAGGATGTCCTTGAGAAGGGCGTGGGCCTTCAGGCCTGCGGTCCTTGTCGTGTGATGGGCAGCCGAAGATTGCCGAGCAATCACATCCTGGACAGCGTAGCAAAAGAATGCCCCAGCAGCGGCCGGAATCGCCATCGACTATCCTCACGGCGCAGTTGTCCGGATCGCCCGAGGAGTTTTCCGCAGTCTCGACATCAGATTCCCAGGGCGCAATGCACTCACACCCACATCATGTTCCCCGCTGGCTGCAACGCATTGAACTGCTGCTGCGCGTCATGCTTCGGCTGTATATTGGTCTGGCGATCTGTTATGCGCCGTGGTCGCACACGTTCTGGGATCAGAATCCGATCTTTCTCCAATTTCCCGTGCTTGAGAGTATTGCGACAGTGGGCGCCGTGCGCGGACTCATTTCCGGACTGGGTCTGTTGAACCTTTGGATTGCGTTTCAGGATGCCGTTCGGCGCCAGGATGGATACCAGGATGGATAAACGATGAACAACACGGGACGAGAGGAAAAGGGAATGAAGGAACCAAAAGGCAAAAGCGGTAAGAATCACGCTGCATCTCTTCAGAGTGCGGCAGCCGAGGCGTCAACTCGCGCCGTGATTCCCGGCAACGGAGGGCCTCCGCTGCTCGACAAAGCGCCCCTGGCCTATGAGAACACCGCATTTCTCAACAGCGCCGACGGGCGGCCGATCCGCATCCTTGCAGAGTACCTGGAGCCGCTGGCCAGGTTCCGCCGCGAGCAGATTCAGGACACGGTGGTCTTCTTCGGTTCAGCCCGTTTTCGTGGACGCAAAGAGGCCGACCATGCGCTGGAACTTTTGGAAAACACCGGTTCTGTTCAGCCGGCGCCAAGCCATGAGCAGCCGGCCAAGGCGGACGAGATCGCAGCCGGCCATGCCAGCATTTTGCAGTTGAAGCGCGCCGTGGCCGCGGTGGAGATGGCTCGCTACTACGAGGACGCGCGCCGCCTGGCGCAGTTGCTCACGCAATGGGCCAAGACCATCCCCTCGCGGAAGCATCGTTTTGTTGTCACCTCGGGCGGTGGCCCCGGCATTATGGAAGCGGCCAATCGCGGCGCCTACGAGGCTGGCGGCAAAACCATCGGCATGAACATTCTTCTGCCCTTCGAGCAGAGACCGAATCCCTACATCACGCCCTCGCTCAACCTGGAGTTCCACTACTTTTTCATGCGCAAGCTGTGGTTTGCCTATCTGGCCAAGGGTTTGGTGGTCTTTCCCGGCGGCTTTGGAACGCTTGACGAGATGTTCGAGATTCTGACCCTGGCGCAGACGAAGAAGATCAACAAGAAGATTACGGTGGTGATCTACGGACCGGATTACTGGAAGAAGGTCTTCAACCTTGATGTGCTGGCGGACTCGGGCGCCATCTCACCCAAGGATCTCGAACTCTTCCAATTTGCGAACACGCCCGAGGAGGCCTTCGAGCTGTTGCGCAAAGGATTGACGGACAACTATCTTTCCGCCGAAGCCGAAGCCGCGCAGGCTGAACAGCGGAAAGACGGCAAGCCAGCGCCCGACGAAGATTTGATGGAGGGATGGAACATCGACGATTTTCTGGGGTCTGAGATGGCAAAGACGAGAAAGGCCTAGCCTCTGGCCGCATGAATCATTCCGTCGGCTTTGAGGCTCCAGTTCTCAAGATCGATGCCAGAGAAGTGCTTCGATGGAGCGAGCCAGCCGGTCATGGACTTCCAAGTCTTTGCGTCCCAAAGCGCATCAGCGATTGCTCACAATGAGCATCCTGCTGATGCGGCCTTGAAGCGGTCGTCTGTTGCAGCGATCGGTCAAGACGAAGGAACGGTGACTCCCTTGATTCCGCAGGGGCGTCAATTGAAGGGCAATTCGCACGCTCTTAACCGGAAATTCATGGTGGGGACTGGATACTGATTGTGGAAATCCGAAGATCGATTGCTGATCGACGAGGAGTTGCGATGCCGACATCCACGATCTCGTATCTTTGGCGCGACACGGCCGCCGCAAGCGACTTCCGCACCGGTGTCTCGCTGCACAGCCACACCAATCAGTCTTCCGAGTCTCTGGACTTTCTGGCCAACTTCGGCAACCAGTTTCCAGTGATGCGGCCTCTGCTGTGGCGCATGGAGCGGCGCGCCGAGCAGATCTTTGGTATCCGCATCAACTACGCGGCCAGCTACTGGACTCCGCCCATGACGCCCAGACTGGCATTCGATCTGGAGACAAAACAGATTGAAAAGCTCGGCCTCGACGCAATGGTTTCGATCAGCGACCACGACAACATCAGGGCGCCGATGCTCTTGCGCAGCGTGCCCAGCGCGCGGCAGATTCCCGTCTCGGTGGAGTGGAGCGCGCCTTACGGCGGCGTGCAGTCGTTCCACCTTGGTGTGCACAACCTGCCCAGCGCCCGCGCCACGGAGTGGATGGCAGCGCTTGAGGAGTTCACCGCCAACCCCGGCGATGCGCGGCTGACCGAGATTCTGGCGGCGCTCCATCGTGAGCCGAATGTTCTGGTCGTCTTCAACCATCCGCTGTGGGATCTCTATCTGATCGGCAGGGAAAAGCATCACTTCCTGGTGAATGAGTTCCTGCAAAAAAACGGCGCCTACCTGCACGCGCTGGAGTTGAACGGCCTGCGCAATTGGAACGAAAACCGCGAGGTACGGCGGCTGGCCGAGAGATGGAACATGCTGCTCATCTCCGGCGGCGATCGGCACGGCGTGGAGCCGAACGCGAATATCAACCTGACCAACGCGGCCACGTTCACCGAGTTTGTGCACGAGGTGCGGCGCGAGAAGAGGAGCCACGTGCTCTTCATGCCGCAGTATGCGGAACCCTGGAAGCACCGCATGTTGCAGTCGACCATCGACGCGGTGCGCTGCTATCCCGAATTCCCGCAGGGCTCGCGCAACTGGGATGAGCGCGTATTTCATCCCGACGCAAACGGCGCAACCCGCCCCTTGAGCGAGTTGTGGCCCGACGGCGTTGCCCCGCGCGCCATGCGCTGGGTCGTCGCCATGGTGCAGCTCATGGGCCGGGGACTGGTATCAGGCGGCCTGCGCATGGCTTGGAACGACTCCGATCAACTGCGCCTGGCGCTGGGCGAGCAGGAATAAGACAGCAGGGCTGGAGGAGCCGGCAAGGACGCGGCGCCGCATGCTTTTGCGCGCGCATCCAGGCGGCAAGAAAAGGTTCAGCATCCGGTGCATGAGGATAAATCATCACTTCAGGCGCGCCACGCTCAACCTCTTCAGCGCCCCGCGGATAGACGAAGTGGCGCGGCGGCAAGATCAGCGGCCGCGCGATAAGGATCTCAGCCCGCCACAGATGCGAAAAGCTCAGGTCGACACGCGGCTTCTGATGCGAATCGAAAATCAGGATGGGCCTCCAATCGAGTTTTCGGCCTTTAGCGCATACCCACGCCCGCTCACGGCTGCGCTTTGTAGTTCAGAATCCACTGCAGTTGTTCTCTGGTGTCGGGAATGGGGTAGCCGCGCGCTGCTTCAATCGCGGTCAATGCATCTCCTACGTTCCATCCAAGATGAATCAAGGTACACGCGGCAGTGAGCGGCGAGCGGCCGATGCTGCCACGACAGTGCATGGCGATGCGCTCGCCGCCGCGGAGGCGATCGGCCAGGCCGGAGACAAACTTACGGAACGCGGCTTCACTGGCCGGCACGGAGACGTCCTGAATTGGATAGGAGAGAAAATTCATGCCGAGCCGTTCAGCAAGCGGGCCTTCCTCGCCAAGGCCAAGCCAATCGGCTTCCTCGGGCTCGAGCAGAGAGACCAGGGTTTGCACCCCGCTGCGCTCAAGCCGGCGAAGTTCGTCTTTGAGAGCTTTGCCGCCCCGCGGGCAGAGCGCAATCGCCAGCGGCGCCGGTGGTTTTCCTTCAACCCAAAACACCGATTCCATGCCTTCAGATCCTCGGGAATGTTTTTGTGCGCTCGTTCGAACTACTTGCAAAATTCATGCTGCCGCCCGCGGTCTTGAAGGGGCACGGCTTTAGCCCCTGAGGGAAGGTCGGATTCGGATTTTTTGAATTTTGCAAGCGGCTCGTTCGCTGCGACAATTTCGATGATAGCCGGTCTGCACAGGCCCTATTTCGTCGATGTTGCCGGCAGCGGCTCATGCGGCGAGCGCGCGTTGAGGAAAAAGGCCTCAACAAAATGCGAAAATACAAACAGCGCCGGGCGCTTGGGGGAATCACTTCTTACCGGCGCGGGGGATTGCACAAAGATGTTGCGCGTTCTGTCGACTCACATGTTTTTAAATCACCGTCTTCACCCTGGTCTGCTGGAG